>Ga0209979_1000123_pt1 | contig 128000 bp, 110 predicted proteins | sample AnhtaG_FD_183114 | JGI IMG/M metagenome (GOLD analysis project Ga0209979, IMG submission 183114) | Deep subsurface microbial communities from Anholt, Denmark to uncover new lineages of life (NeLLi) - Anholt_01485 metaG (SPAdes) (version 2) | ecosystem: Environmental > Aquatic > Marine >...
GGGCGTAGAGTTTATCCAGACATATCAGGGTATTTTCGTGGCAACTACATTTGGTTACAACCGGCACGTTGTCATGCTGAACTTGTTTCAGCATCCTGAGATTCCGAAACAAGTTCGGAATGACAGAGGCGTTAGGAATCCGACATGCCACTTGCCAGCGGCACCACGGAGGATGAGAATGTTGCATGTTCGCACCGGCGTGGCCATCCAGCTCGCCTTCTATTTCTTGAAGGCATTCCTGGGACACGCTTTCTCCCTTGATGGGGAGAAAGTAGGGGAGGGTATGTCGCTAAGGGAGCTCACGAACTCGAAGACGAGACATAAACCCGAGACAAGCAAATCACCGTCACCTCAGAGGCTCAACATGGCGTCAGCGCTGCTTACCCTCACGGGTGAAACCTCTTCCAGTCACATGGATGGGGTAGCTAAAGCCGACCGCTAGATTTCTGTGGGCAGCATTACCATCGTCAGCGTCCTGTGTCACGACCTTCGAGCTAGAGGCTTGTGAAGCCAAGCCCCTTCTTCTGAAAGGCCGTTCTGGGAAAGGGAATGTAGCTGTGTTTTTCACGAAATTAGGATGTTCAGACTCTCCCAATTGTTCATGCTGGTCCTATTATAGTCAGTGCTTTCACTGTAGTGGCTGGCTCCTCTGACTCGGAGGGTTATTAACCAGGTTGAGGAAGTTTCATACACTATTGACAGTTTCCCTATTTTATGATAAAGTAGACAAAGATGATAATATTGATTAACAATTGAGGTAATATCAATGAAGATTTCTACCAAGGGGCGATATGGAACCAGGGCTCTCTTGGACGTTGCCCTTCATCAAGGTGAAAGCCTGGTGCAACTGAAGGCTATTGCCCAAAGGCAGCAGATTTCCCTCCACTACCTGGAGCACATAATCGCGCCCCTCATTGCGGCGGGCATGTTAAGGAGCACCCGTGGAGCGAGGGGTGGGGTCTCACTGGGTAGGTCGCCTGAAGAGATAAGGCTGAGTGAGGTGGTTCAAGTTTTGGAGGGTTCGATCGCTCCGGCGGAATGTGTCGATGATCCTAATGTATGCTCCCGTGCCGACCTCTGTGTAACTCGCGATATCTGGGCAGAGATGAAAGGAGCAATGGCCAGTGTATTGGAATCAACAACCTTACAAGATTTGGTGGAGCGGCAAAGGGAAAAGCAGAAATCAGACGTAATAGAGTACCACATTTAAATGGCATCTAAGGGGTTGAATTGACCCTGGGTATTTTATCGGCGGTTGAAATACATCGGCAGGAGGTGTGGCATGCTTCGCAAGAAGAGTATTTCAAAAGTGGCGCTCCACCCTTTAATCAAGGCTTGGCCTGACGATACTCTGGGTGATATCCACGAGAAACTCTGTAAACACAATTCAGTGGTAGTAGTGGATACCGCGGGCCAGTTTAAGGGTATCATCTGCCGAAAGGACATAGTAAGGGAGATGCTCTCCCGCCCTGACTGGAAGGAGATCCCAGTGACCGAGGTCATGATTACAAAGGTCCTTTATGTGCCCAACCATGTCTCACTGGCCGAGGCGGCCAAGGACATACTCGATGCCGATATTCACCAGCTGGTGGTCACCGGCCCGCCGGAAGGCGGATCTGTTCCTATAGGCATACTAACGCTGGGGGAGGTAGTCAGAAATGCCGTATAGCTAGGATGTCAACTCATAAGGGCAATTAGGCAACGAGGAGTGTCTAATGCCCAAGGTAGCCAACGATATCACCCAATTAGTGAGGAGGGAGAAAGTGGAAACTGATGTAACCAACTACGGAAAGCGTGAACTCTGGGCACTATTGAGTCAAGCTGATAACGCATTAAACAGAGTCGCGGACAATGAATTGAGACAAATCGGTATTACAACGATACAGGCTGCAGTCCTGTTCTTCGCGAAAAACACTAAGGAGCCAGCAACACCTGCTAAAATATCGCGATGGCTGTTTCGTGAGCCACATACGGTGTCTCAGCTATTGATGCGCATGGAGAAGCAAGGCCTGATAAAAAGAACAAGGGATCTAGACAGGAAAAACATGGTAAGAATCACATTAACAGAAAAAGGTGAGGAAGCTTACCAGGGGCAGGCTGAAATGAGAATCATTGGCAAGATCCTGTCTGTTCTCTCCTCGGAAGAGAGCCACAAACTTGGGGCATGCCTGAAGAAACTACGAGACGAGGCGATTAAAGAACTTGACACGAGGCCACGTCAATTACCCTTCCCGTAGGCATACTGGGGCATACTGACGCTGGGGGAAGTGGTTAGAAATGCCGTATGGCTAGAAGGTCAACTCATAATGGCAATTAAGCAGCAAGGAGTTTCTAATGCCACAGATAGCCAACGATATCACTGAATTAATAGGGAAAACCCCGCTAGTAAGGCTGAATAAAGTGACCCAGGGACTGAAGGCAGAGGTAGTGGCGAAGCTGGAGTCCTTTAATCCCTGTGGCAGCGTGAAGGACAGGATCGGTGTCTCCATGATCGAGGCTGCGGAAGAGGCAGGGTCGATCAAAGGAGACACGGTGATCATCGAGCCTACCAGTGGAAACACTGGTATCGCTCTCGCCTTTGTCTGCGCAGCCAAGGGCTACCGATTGCTTCTCACCATGCCCGATACCATGTCAGTGGAGCGCAGGCAGCTTCTGGCAGCTTTCGGGGCAGAGCTGGTACTAACCCCCGGAGCCGAAGGAATGCCAGGGGCAGTTAGAAGAGCTGAGGAACTGGTGGCCAATAATCCCAACTATTTTATGCCCCAGCAGTTTAAAAACCCGGCCAACCCCCAGATCCATCGCGAAACTACTGCTGAGGAGATATGGGAGGATACCGATGGCAGGGTGGATTTCCTGGTCAGCGGTGTAGGAACGGGGGGGACCATTACCGGGGTTGCAGAGGTGATCAAGGAGAGGAAGCCTGAGTTTCAAGCTATTGCCGTCGAACCGAAGGACTCGCCGGTCCTATCCGGCGGCAAACCAGGCTCCCATAAGATTCAGGGTATCGGCGCCGGATTTGTCCCTCAAGTGTTCAGAATGGATCTGGTCGATGAGATTATCCAGGTCACCAATGAAGATGCCGGGATAATGGCGCGCAGGCTGGTCAGGGAAGAGGGCATCTTAGCCGGCATCTCCTCCGGGGCGGCAACCTGGGTGGCAGTAGAGGTGGCGAGGAGGCCGCAAAACGAGGGCAAGCTTATCGTGGTCGTTCTGCCCGATACCGGTGAGCGCTATTTGAGCACCTGGCTTTTCCAGGAGTACTATCCGGCTACCCCAACTATCTAGAGTATGATCAGAGGGGTTGAGACTGGAGAACGGAGTTCATTGTTAAGGGCGCTAACACGAGCAACTGGATCGAAGGATAACACAATTTCAAAATCCAGCTAGAGACAAGTACTAGAGAGGATGGAAAAATGAGGCGCATGGCCGTAATGATAAGCTTAAGCGTGCTGCTGCTGGCAGCAGTAGGGTTGACTGCTTGCGGGGGTAACGGGTCTGCAACTGGCCAGCCCAGGATCCACTTCGGTAACGTATCTGTCGATGTGGGAACCGTGCCCCCAGGCGATAGACTAGACTATATTTTTCACTTCACAAATGAGGGCGACGCACCGCTCATCATTGACGACGTGAAAATAGTGGCTGTGGAAGGATGCTGACCGGGTAAGCCCGTTGTAGGTCCTACAACGTTGCAACCCGGTGATGAAGGAACGGTGCGGGTGAAAACGGAGACCGTGCAGCAAATGAAGTTGGCAGGCCCACACCTGTTCAAGATCACTGTGATATCAAACGATCCCGTTGAACCAGAAAAGATCCTCTACCTCAGGTCTTACTTTGAACCGGCGGAATGAGATCGACAAAGGGGGTGAGACTGGAGAAACGTCTATGAAATTGCCACTAAAACGACAAGGAATAACGCTAAATCAAAACCTTTAAGGGAGGAATGGCATGTCTGTGGTAACAAAATATCTTTGGATAGTGGTGCTGGGTCTGAGCGTTGCCGCCTTCGCCTTGGGCGTAGTGTTCATTGTCCAAGGCGTTACTAAGGCTGATTGGATGAGGGACGCGATGCGAATAGAGCAGGTGACTCTCGGCCTTGATGAGACCGCGGTTGCGAACGGTGAGTTAGTCGATTCGGCTGGGGAAGCGCAAGCTGCCGGCGACCGAGTTAGGGAGCATCGCCGCGGAATAGCCTCGACCTACGATGAGCTGCTGGGTGAGGGTGGCTTTGACCCAACAAACCCCGCGCATTTGAGCTATGCCCAGGCCTTGAACATGGAGAACTACCTGTACCTTGCCGTTCTGGGCTTTGGTGTCACCCAAATGCTGATCGGCAGTGGTGTGTTTATGCTCGTCACGGCGGCTGCCCTTGGCGGAACTGGACTGGTGCTGCGTCGCGGGATATAATAAGCACTGTTCCGCCAACGGACTATCTATCTGCTGGTCCTCGTTAGCCTGGTGTTCTTACATTCCCTGGACTTGACTTCCTGCTGATGAGGTTTTAGGCAGATGCTGGAGGGAAATGAAATGAGATTTGAAACACTGGCCATCCACTCTGGGAGGCAGCCAGACCCTACAACCGGTGCCCTGGCGACACCGATCTACCAGACATCCACCTTTGTATTCGAGGATGTGGGGGTAACAAGGGGCTATGACTACTCGCGAACGGCAAACCCCACCAGGAAGGCACTGGAAAATTGTATTGCTGAACTTGAGGGAGGGAAGGCTGGCTTCGCTTTTGCCACCGGGATGGCTGCGGAGACGACCGTCATGCACCTTCTTAAGGCAGGCGACCACGTGATTTCAGGGGACGACATCTACGGTGGTACCTATAGACTCTTTGAGAAGGTAATGAAAGACTTTGGGCTGGAGTTCACCTTCTTAAGGATGGACGATGGGAAAAGGATCGAGGAGGCGATAAGGCCCAATACCAGGATGATATGGATAGAAACCCCCTCCAACCCATTACTGAACATCGTTGATATTGAGATGGTGGTTGATATTGCCAGAAGACATAATCTAATTACAGTGGCGGATAATACCTTTCCTACCCCCTATTTCCTGCGGCCCATCGAGTACGGCGTCGATCTGGTGGTTCATTCCACAACCAAGTACCTTAACGGGCACTGCGATGTTGTTGGTGGGGCGGTGGTAACCACCACCGATGAATTAACCGAAAGGGTTCAGTTTCTGCTAAATGCGCTGGGGACCTGCGCCTCCCCATTCGATTGTTGGCTGGTGCTGAGGGGAATCAAGACCCTTCCGGTGAGGATGATGCGGCATGAGGAGAATGCGGCTCAGGTTGCAGCTTATCTGGAAAAACACCCCAAGGTGGAGAAGGTCTTTTATCCCGGGCTCAAATCACACCCGGGGCATGAGATTGCGATGAGGCAGATGGGGGGATTTGGCAGCGTGGTCTCCATCGAAATAGAGGGAGGGATTGAGGCTGTCAATTCATTTCTGAGAAGCGTCACCATCTTCTCCCTGGCAGAGTCCCTTGGCGGTGTCGACTCCCTGGTGGAGCACCCGGCCACCATGAGCCATGCCTCGATGCCGGAAGATGTGAGGAGAGGCGTAGGAATTACAGATAGTCTAATTAGACTATCCGTGGGCTTAGAGAACGTTGATGATTTAATTGAGGATTTAGCGCAGGCATTGGAATCCTAGATAGAGGTTCTAAATAAGGAGCGAATATAAGTGTCCTACGTTAGAGCATTGAGCTGCCGAAAGTGCGGACGGGAGTATCCCCCGGAGCCTATCAATTTGTGCGATTTCTGCTTCAGCCCGCTGGAGGTAATCTACGATTACAAGTCCATGGCTAAGGCTGTGAGCCGGAAGAGGCTGTCAAGCGGGCCAGCGAGCATGTGGCGCTATCGTGACCTGCTGCCGGTGGAAAGCGAGGTGGTGGATATCGGCACCGGCTTCACCCCTCTGGTCAAAGCCGATAACCTGGGGCGGGTGTTGGGACTGGAGCAGCTCTACATCAAGAATGATTGCCTGAATCCAACATACTCTTTCAAGGATCGGGTGGTCTCGGTGGCGATCACCAAGGCGCGGGAGTTCGGATTTGACACTGTAGCCTGTGCCTCAACAGGCAACCTCGCCGCCAGCGTGGCTGCTCATGCCGCTCAGGCAAATATGAAGTCCTATGTTTTCGTTGCCTCTGATGTGGAGCAGGGCAAGCTGGTGGGGATAGCAATCTATGCCCCGGTTTTAATAGCTGTTGAGGGGAGCTATGACGATGTCAACCGCCTCTGCACCAAGGTGGCGGAAAGCTATAACTGGGGTTTCATTAATATCAACCTCCGCCCCTACTACGCCGAGGGAAGCAAGACCCTGGGGTATGAGGTGGCAGAGCAGCTGGGGTGGCGTGCTCCGGAGTGCGTGGTGGCTCCCGCCGCTTCGGGTCTCCTATTTACCAGGATATGGAAGGGCCTGGATGAATTCTCTATGCTGGGCTTGATCGAACCGGTCAATACCCATATGTATGTCACCCAGGCTGCTGGCTCCTCGCCTATTGTCAATGCCTTTGAAGCAGGCTCTCTTCATGTACACCCGGTAAAGCCAAATACTATCGCCAAGTCCATAGCTATTGGAAACCCCGCTGATGGCTATTATGCATTGAGAGTTGCCCGGCAGTCGGGGGGTGCCGCCTGCGCTGTCACCGATGAGGAGCTCGTCGCTGGGATGAAGCTCCTGGCTCAAACCGAAGGCATCTTTGCCGAGACAGCGGGTGGCGTGGTGGTGGCGGGGCTGAAGAAGCTGGTGACTTCAGGAGCGATCAAGAAAGGCGAGTTAACGGTAGCCTTTATCACCGGAGCTGGACTTAAGACCCAGGAAGCGGTATCAGATGTTGTTCAGCCCCTCGTCATCAAACCCACTCTGGAGTCCTTTAAGGAGGTGCTCGGTGAACGGGTCGTGGTTTGAGAGCATGAAAATTTGGCTGTTTTACCGAATACGGGATTGGAGGATGAGATGGCAAAGCGAAGAGTAATGTTTACCTTTCCCCAGGAGTTGATCGGTGAAGCTATCATCTATAACCTTGGTGTTCAGTTCAAGGTGGCAACCAACATCCGCCGCGCCGATGTATCTGAGGACAAGGGCTGGGTGGTACTGGAACTGGAAGGGGAAGAAAAAGATATCGAGCAGGGGATCGCCTGGGTGACCGCCAAGGGGGTGAGGGTCGACCCTGTCACCGGCGACGTGGTGGAGGGCTGAACATGCTGACCAAAAGCGGTCTTGTCTGATATGGACGGTAGACTCTATACCCAAGCTTCGCTGAGGAGGGGCAAAAAGTGAGCGTCACGGTAAAGGTACCTTCGCTGCTGAGGAAATATACCAATGGGCAAGAACTATTGGAGGTGCCGGGATACAGCCCTATGGAGTGCCTTCATAACCTGGTGGTTCAATTCCCCAGCATCAGGAAATGGCTGTATGATAAGCAGGGCGAATTGCGGCCTCAGGTTTGGTTCTTTGTCAATGGGGAAAGAATCAACGCCGATGAGTTAACTAACCCGTTGAACGATGGTGATGAGCTCTTCATTTTCCTTGCCCTTGGCGGGGGATAGTATTGACATGGTAACCAAGAAGCGGATATACCTCGATCATGCTGCCACCACTCCCACGGATCCCGAAGTGGTAGAGGCGATGCTGCCCTATCTCAGCGATGTCTTCGGCAATCCCTCTAGCATCCATTCCTTTGGCCAGGAGGCAAAGTCGGCTGTAGAAGAGGCAAGAGACAAAATTGCTGCACTTATAGGTGGTAGAGGAGAGGAGATCGTGTTCACCGGCGGGGGAACGGAGGCGGACAATTTCGCCATTAAAGGGACTGCCTATGCCAATGAGGGCAAAGGGAACCACATCATCACTACCCCCATCGAGCACCATGCCGTCATGGAGACCTGCAAGTTCCTGCAGGGGCGAGGTTTCGAAGTGACCTATCTTCCGGTAGATGGCTATGGCCTGGTGGATCCCCAGGATGTAAAAAAGGCGATCACCGATAAGACCATCCTGATCTCGGTGATGCATGCCAACAATGAGGTAGGGACCATAGAGCCGATAGCAGAGATCGGTAAGATTGCTCGGGAGGCAGGGATATATTTTCATACCGACGCGGTGCAAGCAGTGGGGCATATCCCGGTAAAGGTGGATGAGCTGGGCGTGGATATGCTGGCAATGTCGGCCCATAAACTCTATGGGCCTAAAGGTGTGGGAGCGCTATACATCAGAAAGGGCACCAAGCTCATCTCCTTCATGCATGGCGGGGAGCAGGAGCGAAGGCGTCGGGCGGGCACCGAGAACGTCCCGGCTATTGTGGGCTTGGGCAAGGCGGCGGAGGTAGCGCAGCGAGAGATGAATGCCGAAGCAAAACGGCTTATTTCTCTTCGTGACAGACTGATAAAAGGCCTTATGGGCCAGATCGAGCATAGCCGCCTCAACGGCCATCCCACCCAGAGGCTACCCAATAATGTCAATGTGAGCATTGAGTTTGTGGAGGGGGAATCGATGCTGCTTAACCTAGACCTTGAAGGGATAGCCGCCTCCACCGGCTCTGCCTGCAGTTCCAGCAGCCTGGAGCCCTCTTACGTGCTTCTGGCGATGGGGCTCTCCCACGAGCTGGCCCATGGCTCGCTCAGGTTTAGCCTGGGGCGGGAGACCACCGAAGGGGATATCGCCCGCGTCCTCGAGGTATCGCCCAGGATCATCGCCAAGCTGCGCGCAATGTCCCCAATGTTACGGAGCGGCACATAGGAGAGTGATGTACAGCGAGCAGGTGATGGAGCACTTCAGGAATCCCAGGAACGTAGGGGAGATAGAGAACCCTGATGGCATCGGGCATGTGGGGAACCCGGTTTGTGGCGATATCATGGAGCTATACATCAAGGTAGAGGATGGCACCATCGTAGATGCTAAATTCAAGACCTTTGGCTGTGGCGCGGCCATTGCCACCAGCAGCATGGTCACCGAACTGGTGAGGGGGAAGCGGGTGGAAGAGGCACTTAAGATCTCAAATCGGGCGGTGGCCGAGGCTCTGGGTGGGCTTCCTCCCATTAAGATGCACTGCTCTGTCCTGGCCGAGGAGGCGCTTAAATCCGCCATTGATGATTATCTAAATAAATCCAAGCGAAGTGAAAATGAACGAACTCCCTGAGATCGGCAAGATCTCCCCTGAAATCTTCAGTGAGTTGATATTTCCCCGCCTGGGTGCCAGGAGCCAAAGTATTCTCGTGGGACCCCAGCATGGCGTAGACGTGGGCATCGTGGAGATTGGAGACAAGGCGGTGGCGCTGACCACGGACCCGGTGTTTATCGTCCCCGAATATGGGTGGGAGCGGGCTGCCTGGTTTGCCATTCACATCCTGGCCTCAGATGCGGTGACCAGCGGCCTGAAACCATGTTACATGGCCATAGACCTAAACCTCCCCATGGAAATGACCAAAGGACAGCTGGAGATAGTCTGGGATACGATGCATCGAGAGTGCGAGAAGCTGGGCATCTCCATCGTTTGCGGGCATACCGGTAGATATGAAAACTGCCATTACCCAATGGTGGGTGGGGCCACGGTGCTCAGCGTGGGTGAGAAGCATGAATACATTACCCCCCGGATGGCAAAGGCCGGAGACAAGATAATAATTACCAAGGGGCCAGCTATCGAGGCAACGGGTATCTTCGCTACCATGTTTCCTAAGCTTATAGAGAAGGAATTTGGGGTTGGCTTCAGCCAACGAGCACAGGAGATATTTTACAAGATGTCAGTGGTGGAAGACGCCATGACCGCAGTGAGCGTGGGGGTGAGAGATGAAGGGGTCACCGCGATGCACGATGCCACCGAGTGTGGCGTATGGGGCGGTCTATACGAGATCGCTCAGGCTGCGGACTTAGGGGCGAGATTGGAGAAGGAACAGATAGTGGTTGAGGACTGCGTAAGGGAGATATGCCAGTATTTTGGCATCGACCCCTATGCTGCCATCAGCGAGGGGACATTGATTATCGCCTGTCGTGAGCATAAGGCTGGGGAGGTGATCGAGGCGCTATCCCGAAAAGGGATCGCCTCATCGGTTGTCGGGGAGTTGATAGATCCAGGGCATGGCATGATACTGGTGGAAGGGGGGAAGGAGGGGGAACTGGAACACCCCAGAGTCGATCCCTTCTGGAACGCTTTCTATGGCGCCCTTGACAAACATGCTAATACGGAGAGGTGAGTGGAAGAGGCGAGTTATGAGTACAGAAGAGAAAATCTTAAAATCCAGCCGAGTCATTGCTATGGTCGCGCTTCACTCTAAACCGGAGCGACCTAGCTACTGAGTGGCGAGTTACCTGAAGGAACATGGGTATCGGGTAATCCCGTGAATCCCCAAGAGAAAGAGATACTGGGGGAGCCTTGTTACCCTGAACTCGCCTCGATCCCTGAGCCAGTAGGTGTGGTATACGTCTTCCGCTGTTCTGAAGATGTGCCAGCTATTGTAGCGGAGGCGATTGGAATAGGGGCTAAGGCGGTTTGGCTGCAGGGGGGAATAAAAGGACATCCCCCACACAGCCGCCCACCATAGACCTGCACATGCGGGCTCACATCTGTAGAATGGGAGAGATGAGAGGAAATCGCCCCAAACCGTTGAGGGTTGCTTTCCCTTTGTGGAGGTGACCCTCTTCATATATGGCCCTTGAAGCTTGCCTCAGCGGATGCTAAAATCAGTATATTGGTGAGCCGTTAGCTCAGGGGTGGAGCACCTGGCTTTTAATCCCGGTATCGGGTTTCGAATTCCCCACAGCTTGCCATTGATCAATGTTGCCAGTGACCTTATGAAAGGGGAGGTATTGAAGGAGCGTGCTGCTGAGGCAATACCGTTGATAGCACAGATCACCAACGAGGCTCTGCTTTCCCTTGTTGAAGCACACCAGGATCGCCAGAACTGTAATCTAGAAAAAGACCGAGGCGGAGCTAAATGATCTCGGTTTCAAGGCTGCTCTGCGATGAAATTGGACCCGGCGATTACCTGCGCTACGGGAGGGAAGAAGACCTTTCGCCTACGTCCGAGCCGAGACCCATAGTGGTCTGGAACTGTACCAAGCGGTGCAACCTTAATTGCATACATTGCTATGCCGATGCTGATGCTCGAAGCTTTGATGCAGAGATGACCACCGATGAGGGGAAGGCCTTCATCCGCCAACTGGCTGAGTTTGGCGTACCAGTGATCCTCTTCTCAGGCGGCGAGCCACTGATGAGGCTGGATTTCCTGGAGCTTGCCGAGTTCGCTGCCAAACAGGGCATCGGAATAGTAGCCTCAAGCAATGGCACATTGATAACTCAAGAAATGGCCGGTGAGATGCGCAACATAGGTTTCCGGGAAGTGGGGATTAGCTTGGATGGCATCGGCGACAAGAACGACCGGTTCCGGGGTAAAAAAGGAGCATATGAGGCGGCGCTGCATGGTATCCGCAATTGCGTCTCGATAGGACAGAGGGTATCGCTCAGGATGACGATCACTCGCTCGAATCGCCGTGAGATCCCCGCTATCTTCGATTTGGTGGAGCGGGAGAATATAGATCGCGTCTGTTTCTATCATCTGGCATATGCAGGCCGGGGGAATAACCTGAGGGGAAGCGACCTCAGCCACGCTGAGATGAGGAAGGTCATTGACCTCATATGTGATCGCACGCTCGATCTTCACCGTCGAGGGATTCGCAATGAAACCCTTCTGGTTGGCAACCATGCCGATGGGGTCTATCTCTACCTCAAATTCAAGCAGCAAGATCCGACGCGTGCCGACAAGGTTCTATCTTTACTGCGCCGGAACGGCGGCAATAACTCCGGCATTCTCATAGGTGCGGTGGATGAGGTGGGCAATGTCCACCCCGATCAGTTCTGGAGGAATGTCACTGTCGGCAATGTGCGGGAGCAGGCGTTCGGCCATATATGGCTGGATACCTCAAATCCAGTGATGCGTGGTCTAAAGGATCGAAAGGCATTGCTCAAAGGCCGCTGCGCGCGATGCAACTACCTCGATATTTGTAATGGCAACCTGAGAGCACGGGCCGAGGCGGTCTTCGGTGACATCTGGCAGGAAGACCCGGCCTGCTATCTTACCGATCGGGAGATTGGAATTGTGCCATGACAGAAGCGGCCGATAAGAATCACCTCACCCCGGACTTGAAGCTCGTAGCCTGGGAGATAACCAAAAGGTGCAACCTGTTCTGTGCCCATTGTCGAGCAGCGGCAACAGATGCGAATTACGAGGGTGAACTAACAACTGAGGAGTGCTTCAGGCTGATCGATAGCATTGTGGAGGTGGGCAAGCCCATTCTGATCCTTACCGGAGGGGAGCCCCTTCTTCGTTCAGACATATTCCAGATCGGCAAATATGCCACAGAGCGTGGTCTTCGCGTGGTGCTGGGCACCAACGGCACGCTCATCACAAGCGAGGTGGCTGCCGCGATGAAGGAGGTGCCAATATCTCGAATCGGGGTGAGCATTGACTTTCCCATTCCCAAATTGCAAGACGAGTTTCGCGGGAAAGTGGGCGCTTTCGAGGCTGCGGTGGCGGGCGTAAAAGAGGCGCGCCGCGCCGGAATAGAGGTGCAAATAAATAGCACCATCACCAAGATGAATGCGCCTCATCTGGACGGCCTGCTGAACCTTGCGCTGGACCTGGGAGCTGTTGCCTTGCACCCGTTCATGTTGGTGCCGACAGGGCGGGGAAAAGACCTGGCCGAGGTTGAACTCCTTCCCCAAGAGCATGAGCAGATACTCAATTGGATCTATGACAAGCAGTTGCAGTTCGGCAATCGGATATCCTTCAAGCCTACTGATGCCCCGCACTACATGCGGATAACTCTGCAGAGGCAGAAGGAGAGTGCGAAAGGCCAGACGCGCCGTCCTCCAACCATGGATTCGGCCACTAGGGGGTGTCTAGCCGGTGTAGGCTTTTGCTTCATCTCTCATGTGGGCCGAATACAAGGGTGTGGGTATCTCAATGTCGAGGCGGGAAATGTGCGGAGGGAGAGTTTTCCCAAAATCTGGGCCGATTCACCCCTCTTTGCAGAACTTAGAGACCTCTCGAACCTCAAAGGTAAGTGCGGCGTTTGCGAATACCGGCGACCCTGTGGTGGCTGCCGCGCCCGGGCCTATGAGGCTACTGGCGACTATCTTGAGGCGGAACCATATTGCGTATATCAACCGGTTGCCAGGCGCGGCTCAAGGCCGGTATGCAAGGTGTGAACAAATGGCGAAGAAGACAAACTGAGGCGACGATATACTTATAACTAACAACAATCATAAGACTCATACGAAAATGGGGAAAAGGTGACAGAAGTCAAGCTGGACAATACTGACAGAAGCTTACTCGATCTGTTGCAGGCAAATTTCCCTCTGAGCCGGGAGCCTTTCGCCGACCTGGGTTCAAGCCTTGGGTTGGAGGAAAAGGAAGTTATTCAGCGAATAACGCGGTTGAAGGAGGCACAGATCATACGGTCCATCGGCCCCGTCTTCGATTCCCGTAGCCTTGGCTATCAGAGCACTCTGGTGGCCATGCGCGTTCCAGATAAGAGGCTCGAAGAGGCGGCACGGATGGTGAATGAGCATCCCGGAGTGAGCCATAATTACGGTAGAGCTGGCGCTCTCAATCTGTGGTTCACCCTGGCTGTTCCGCCGGGAGACGACCTGAAGAGTGAGCTACAAACTTTGATCAATAAGGTTAGCCCGGAGCAAGTACTGGATTTACCAGCGGTGCGGCATTTCAAAATAGGCGTCTTCTTCGATATGGCAGACAATGGCCCCCTGGTTAATTTTTCCAATAATTCGCCTAAGAAGCCGAAAGAGGCGCTGCAAGCGGTGTCTACGCTATCGTCTTCGGAAAAGGCGGCGATCAGCGAGATACAGCAGGACATCCCTTTGCTGAGCAGGCCTTTCGACGCTATGGCAGAGCATGTTGGCATGGAGGTCAATGAGTTCCTGAGATGCTGCCGACGGCTCAAGGAGCGCGGTGTTATGCGACGCTTCGGTGCATCGATCAGGCACCAAAATGTCGGCTTTGCGGCTAACGCCATGGTCTGCTGGAGAGTTCCGCCCTCGATAGTTGAGGAAGTGGGCGAGATGATATCCGCTTTCAGGGAGGTGAGCCACTGCTACGAGCGAAAGACAAATCAGAGTTGGCCGTATAATGTGTTTACCATGATTCATGGCAAGACAAAAGAGGGATTACAACGCACTATAGAGGGAATTGCTGCCCGAAGTGGTATTCAGGAATACAAGGCGCTTTTCACGATTAAGGAATTTAAGAAGGAACGGGTGAAATTCAGCGCATGAACGAAGAATAGAAGATGCAGGACTGAGAATGTCGTACTGCCCAATCATGGTGGACATCAAAGGGAAGCGATGCGTGGTGATCGGCGGGGGTGAGGTTGCGCTGCGCAGGGCTGAGATGCTGGTGGAGCATGGTGCTCAGGTGGAGATAATTAGCCCTGAGCTATGTCCTGAGCTTAACCGCATAGCGGCAAGTGGCACGGTGCTCTCCACGCTGCGCGAATACAAGCCTGGCGATCTGCATGGCGCATTTGTTGTGGTGGCGGCCACGGATAATAGCAAAATAAATAATCAAGTGGCTGAAGAGGCCCTGAAACTGGGAATTTTAATTAATGTGGTGGATATCCCAGAACTTTCCAGCTTCATCGTTCCGTCGTGTTTGCACCGTGGTGATGTGACCATAGCCATTTCCACTGGTGGCAAGAGCCCAGCACTGGCACGCAGGCTCAGGACCGAGCTAGAGAAGAGCTTTGGGGATGAATACGCTTCGCTGGCTTTGTTAGTTTCACAGGTGCGTTCCGAACTGAAACAAGGGGATATCACCATACCTGCCGAAGTCTGGCAGCAAGCCTTGGATTTGGACGTATTGCTTGAATTACTGCGCCTGGGGCAGTGGGATGAAGCTAAACAGAGGTTGTTAAGTATCTTGAGGAGGCACGAATAGAATGGGTGGGAACATCGAACTGGCAGGCCCGCAGGTTTGTGTAGTGGGCGTGAACTACAGCACAACCCCGGTTTCAGTCAGGGAGCAGTTGAGTATTCCAGGATACCAAATGCAGGAGGCACTGGCTTCCCTGCGCAATTATGTTTTCCACGGCATCATTCTTGCAACCTGCAACCGGACTGAGATTTATGCCGTGGATGAGGATAACCAGTCTGCTGAACAGGCTATACACAAATTCCTCAAAGACTGGTCTGGCATTTCGGAAGAGGAGCTGGCCCCATATGTACACAGCTCTTTCAATTACCTGGCAATGAGGCATCTTTCGGAAACGGCAGCGGGGCTATCTTCGATGATAGTAGGCGAGTGGGAGATACTGGGCCAGGTGAGACAGGCGCTGGAGGACGCTGAGCAGGCCCAGATGGTGAATCTGCCACTGAGGAATCTATTTCAGCACGCCATCCGCACCGGGAGACGGGTCAGGGATAACACCGATATCAGCAAGAATGCCCTCTCGGTGAGCTCGGTGGCGGTTGATCTAGCCAGCAAAATCACTGGCGACATTCGCCATTGCCGGGTGCTCCTCATCGGCGCCGGCGAGGCGGGCAAGCTGGTAGCCAGGACCTTCTTCCAAAGGGGGGTTTCGCAGATAACGGTGACCAGCCGATCGCTGGAGAGTGCTAAAGAGTTGGCCTTGGTTCTGGGGGGAAATGCCGTCAACATAAGCGAAACCCAGTCTGAAATGGAGGCTGCCGATATAATCATTACCTGCACGGGGGCACCTCACTTTGTGGTGCATCACGAACTTGTGGAGAAGGTGATACGGTCCCGGGCGGGACGCCCCCTGGTAATCGTTGATATCGCTGTGCCTCGTGATGTGGAGCTGGAGGTGGGGCAAATCGAAGGTGTCTCCCTGTATGACATTGACGACTTCACTCAGGTATCCAAGATTAACCGTAAGGCCAGGGAGAAAGAAATCGCCAGGGCGATGCAAGTCGTGGACGATGAGATGGAACGCTTTGTGGCATGGTGGCAAGCCCTGGAGGCGAAACCTGCAATTAGCGCCCTAATGCAGATGGCAGAAGAGATTCGCCAACGCCAGTTGGGCATAACGCTGAAAAAGCTGCCGCCGCTATCTCAGGAAGAGCTGGATAGCCTGGAGGCCATGACCAAGGCCATAGTGAACAAGATACTTCATAATCCCATCCAATGCCTCAAGCATGGCGGGCATCGCAGCAAAGACTTCATCCAAACCGTAGGAGAGCTTTTTGATCTCGACGGTCAGGTCTCGGAATGAAGACACGGAAACGCATTATCGTTGGCTCACGTAGCAGCAAGCTGGCTACAATTCAAGCTGAAGGTGTATTGGCCAAACTACAAGGGTTAAATCCTGAACTTGAGTTCAGCCTCGCCACAATAATAACCAGAGGCGACCGTGAGCGTAAGGTACCCCTGGAACGGATGGCCGGTGTGGGTGTGTTTGTGAAAGAACTGGAAGAGGCCCTCTTGGAGAGGAAAATAGACCTGGCGGTGCACAGTCTCAAGGATATGCCCACCGAGACTCCTGAGGGGTTTCGGCTAGCTGCAGTGACTGAAAGAGTCGATCCCCGGGATGTTCTGGTCTCCTCTTTGGGGAGACTGGCGGAACTACCGCCGGGGGCTAGGATTGGCACGGGCAGTCAGAGGCGTGCCGTTCAGCTTCTGGCCCAGCGTCCCGATGTTGAGACCCGTCCGTTGAGGGGGAATATTGACACCCGGCTGAGGAAAGCCGCTTCGGTTGAGCTTGATGGCGTGCTGCTGGCCGCTGCCGCCCTGATTCGACTGGGGATGGAAAGCATGATAACTGAGTACCTGCCTACTGACATCTTTGTCCCTGCGGTGGGGCAGGGAGCTTTAGGGATCGAGATTCGCGACGCCGATGCCCAGATGGGCGAACTGGTTGCCCCCCTAAACCATGAGCCAAGCTGGCTAAGCGTGACCGCCGAACGCGCTTTCCTGAGGTCGCTGGGTGGGGGGTGCCGCGCGCCGATAGCTGCGTTGGGTACGCTGAGGAACAACGCGCTCCATCTTCGTGGAATGGTGGCCGATCCCGTTCGCGGTGACATCTTGCGCGCTGAGATGGAAGGCAATGCTCTGGCTGCGGAGGAGGCAGGTTACCGATTGGCTCAGCAGATGATGGAATTGGGAGCCGCTTCACTGATCGAGAGGGTCGGGGTATGACGCAGGGCAAGGTTTATCTGGTCGGCGCCGGGCCGGGAGATCCTGGCCTGATCACGGCCAAGGGGCTCGAATGCCTCAAGCGGGCCGACGTTATTGTCTATGACCGATTGATTGACAACGGGCTGTTGGATTTCACCCGTCCCGATGCCGAGGTGATATATGTAGGTAAATCATCTAAAACCCATGCCAGAGAGCAGCACGAGATCAACCAAATCCTGGTTGATAAGAGCAGGGAGGGCAAGGTCGTGGTGCGGCTTAAGGGTGGTGACCCCTTTGTTTTAGGGCGGGGTGGTGAGGAGGCCGAGGCCCTTTTTGCCAATAAAATACCCTTCGAACTCGTCCCTGGCATCTCCTCGGCGCTGGCAGTGCCGGCCTATGCCGGCATACCCCTCACGCATCGGCATGTTGCATCCTCTTTCGCCGTTGCCACGGGACATGAAGATACCGCAAAACACATATCCAGCATTAACTGGGAAAAACTCGTAACTGGGGTTGACACGCTGGTTTGCTTAATGGGAATGGGAAACCTGGCCCGTGTAGTCGAGGCATTGCTCGAAGGTGGCAAAGAGCCGGACACCCCGGTGGCCGTGATTCGCCAGGGAACGACGCTTCAGCAGCAAACGCTTACTGGAACCCTGGCAACTATTGTGGAGGCAGCCGAGAGAGCGGATTTTCAGCCACCGGTGGTAATCGTCATCGGTGAAGTTGTTGGGCTTCGACAGAGGCTGGCTTGGTTTGATAACCGGCCACTATTCGGCAAGCGCGTTCTGGTGACCCGATCCCGCAACCAGGCCAGCGTCTTGAGCAGGCTGCTTGGGGAATGTGGCGCCGAGCCTGTGGAATTGCCGGCGATAGAGATCGAAGACGTCCCCGATCCTGGCGAACTGGATAAAGCAATCTTAAGTCTGCCAGATTATCACTGGGTGCTCTTCACCAGTGCCAATGGAGTGGATGCATTCTGGAGGCGATTACGCGCTTTGAATCTGGATGCCCGCTGGTTTCGGCACGTTAGAATCGGGGCCATCGGCCCGGCGACGGCAGAGGCGTTGGTGGTGCGGGGACTCTATCCTGACCTCTTGCCGGAAGAGCATACGAGCGAGGGAATAGTCGCTGGGCTAGCAGCTATCGGAATTGCCGGTATTCGGATATTGCTGCCTCGGTCGGATATTGCGCCAAAAGCATTGATTGATAGGCTTATCGAGCTTGGGGCGGAGCCTCATGAAGTCACTGCATACCTTGCCAGGCCTCCCGCTGAATCCATTTCACGGGCCAAACAGATGTTTTTAGACGGAAAAATCGATATTATCACCTTCACCAGTTCCTCTACAGTGACCAATCTCCTGGCGGCGCTTGGAGGTGAGTTGCGCGCGGCAAAGCGGGCTAAGATTGCCTGCATCGGCCCTGTAACAGCGGCTGCTGCCGAAAAAGCGGGACTGATGGTGGACATCACTGCTCGAGAGCATACCATCCCTGGTTTGGTAGCGGCCATTGAACTCTACCTGCGGGAGCATGAAGGGGAGGTCTGGTGACTGGATTTCCTCCGCTACGGCGCGGTGGTAAGGGTGATATGTTATTGGCTGTCAGGACGAACCGGATGAGTCAGGCAAAAAGTATGAAAAGGTTACGCCGACTTCGCCGTAATGAGGCTTTGCGTCAACTGGTTGGGGAGACCTCGCTCAACGTGAGTGACCTTGTCTTCCCCCTGTTCGTAATCCATGGCCAGGGCGTGAAGAATGAAATAGGTACCATGCCGGGCATTTTTCAATACTCGGTCGATCTATTGCCACAGGAAATTGAGGAGATTGTTGATCTTGGCATCGCGGCCGTGATCCTCTTTGGCATTCCGGAAGAGAAGGATGATCTCGGCTCCGCGGGCTATCGTCCTGATGGAGTTGTCCAGCAAGCTATACGAATCATCAAGAAGGCGGCCCCTGAACTTCTGGTGATCACCGATGTCTGCCTTTGCGAATACACCAGTCACGGGCACTGCGGCGTGGTGGTTCATGGTGAGGTTGATAATGACAAGACGCTGGAGCTTTTAGCCCGGATGGCGGTTTCCCATGCCGAGGCTGGTGCCGATATTATAGCTCCTTCCGCCATGATGGATGGGCAGGTGAAGCGAATTCGGCAGGCGCTGGACGAATCAGGATTCACCCATATCCCGATACTATCCTATGCGGCAAAGTATGCCTCGGCTTTCTACGGCCCATTTCGAGAGGCCGCCGAGTCGGCGCCACAGTTCGGCGACCGCCGCTCCTACCAGATGGATCCTCCCAATGTGCGAGAGGCGATGAGAGAGGTGGAGCAGGATATCGCTGAGGGAGCTGATATGGTGATGGTTAAGCCGGCTCTGGCGTATCTGGACGTGATTCGTAAGGTGCGGGATACATTCAATTACCCCCTGGCAGCCTACAACGTGAGTGGTGAGTACTCCCTGGTGAAGGCTGCGGCAGCACGCGGATGGATAGAGGAGAAGCGCGCTACCATGGAAATACTTACCGCTATTAAAAGAGCTGGCGCCGATATCATAATTACCTATCACGCCAAAGAAGTAGCGCGCTGGTTTGTCACCGGAGCTGAGAAGGATGATGGGTAGGAATCGATCGAGCAAGCTTTTCGAAGAAGCCCAGAAATATTTACCCGGGGGCGTCAATAGCCCGGTACGCTCCTTTAAAGCGGTTGGCGGCAATCCCATCTTCTTGAAACGGGGGCAGGGATCCAAGGTCTATGACGAGGATGGAAACGAATTCATTGACTATGTCTGCTCCTGGGGCCCGCTCATCCTGGGGCATGCGCACCCCCAGATCGTGGAAGCTTTGAAGCAGGCTGTCGAACATGGCACCAGCTTCGGGGCGCCGACCGAACTTGAGACGAGGCTGGCCAAGATGGTCTGTGAGGCGATGCCTTCCATCGAGATGGTGCGTTTTGTGAATTCCGGCACTGAGGCAACAATGAGCGCCCTGCGACTAGCGCGCGCATTTACCAACAGAGACAAGATAGTGAAGTTTGCTGGCTGCTATCACGGTCACTCGGATGGTCTACTGGCCAAGGCTGGTTCTGGTGCTGCCACTCTCGGGTTGCCTGATAGTCCCGGCGTTCCCCACGGGTATACCCAAAACACGCTTACTGTCCCGTACAACGATCTGGAAGCAATAAAGCAGCTTTTCGAACGTCACAGCGACATCGCGGCTATAATCGTCGAACCGGTGGCAGCCAACATGGGGGTGATACCGCCTCGCCCCGGCTTTCTGGCGGGCTTGCGTGATCTGACTGAAGCATCGGGAGCACTCCTCATTTTCGATGAGGTGATTACAGGCTTCCGAGTAGCCTACGGGGGAGCACAGGAGCTCTACGGCGTGATGCCGGATTTGACCTGCTTGGGCAAGGTTATCGGTGGGGGGTTGCCGGTGGGAGCCTATGCAGGCCGTGCTGAAATTATGAGTTCGATAGCTCCTGCGGGACCGGTCTATCAGGCGGGAACATTATCGGGCAATCCGCTAGCCATTACCGCGGGGATAGAGACGCTTAGAGTTTTGCAAAACGGCAATGTTTATGCCGAGCTCGACCAAAAGGCATGTCGCTTGGAAAAGGGAATTGCCGCCGCAGCGACAATATCCGGTGTACCCATCCGGATTTCGAGGATAGGATCGCTGCTGACAGCCTTCTTCACCGCGGAACCGGTCGTGGACTACGAATCTGCCAAGCTGGCTGATGCTAAACTATTTGGGGAGTTCTTCCAAAGATTCCTGGATCAGGGTATTTACTGGCCGGCCTCGCAGTTCGAGGCTGCGTTTGTATCCCTTTCCCACAGCGACAAGGATATCGAGGCCACAATCGCAGCTATGGGGAAAGCGCTGGGGGGTTAGCATACTTTAGAAGTTTCAACAAGCGTGGAAGCTATATACACAGATTCCCACCTCTTTTGTTGGGAAGACATTTTCTATCAAGTTCCTTTCCTGGTCGAAAGGCGGTGAACCAATATTGACCATGAAGTGACCTGGAGTTGTCTTCCGATCAGGGTGTCACATCTGTGGTAAAAACCTGCATTTTGCGAAATTTAGCTTTGTGGTACCACTGGGGCGACTCGAACGCCCGACAGGCGGTTTAGGAAGTCGTTAGTTGGGATAACCACTTTGGCTAATCATTTTGTAGCTACGATCCGGGGCATTTTATAACAGTTTTCTTCGGAATAGGGTGTCAACCTCCTGACCAATTGCGAGGAAATTATATGAAAAATTCAAGGAATTACAGCAATCAAATGGAAAACAGCTGACCGAAGATTCCTTTAGTGTCAATTCCTGTTATTTCTATTAGCCTTTCCAGCCTACAGATGATAGAATTAGCAGGCTCAGCTGTGACTGGCGATAACGGTATGCTCGCCTAAGTGGCCAAGTAGGCATCACTCCATTCGAAAGGGGGAGGTCAGTATGGTAAACGTCAAAGACAGATACGATTTAGTGGTAATCGGTGCTGGGATGGGAGGGCTCACCTGTGGCGCTTTGCTTGCCAAAAAGGGATTGAGCGTACTGATGGTAGAGCAGCATGTGAAGCCGGGTGGTTACTGTACGTCGTTCGAGCGCAAAGGGTTTACCTTTGACCTTGGTTTTGATTTTTTTACTGGCTGTGAGCAGGAAGGTGTCGTTACCAAGACGATCAACGAATTAGGCATTACTAATGAGATCGAATTTATCAAGCTCGATTCGGTTGGCAGATTGATTGGCAGTGATCATGATATCAGAGTAACGTCCCTTAAAGGATCCGGTGAAGAGCTGAAGAGGCTGTTCCCTTCTGAAAGCGCTAGCATTGATGCATTCATCCATGAATGTGGGGCTTTAAGCGCTGAGATAGAGCCCTTATTGCAGACTGTACCTGATTTGATGAGCTTTAAACAGAAGATAGGATTGGTGATGAACGTCCTTGCTAAGTGCCCTAGGTTGAGGAAGTTCGGCAGGAAATCATCCGGTGAGGTGGCTTCTAGTTTTTTCAAAGACCCAAGGCTAATTATGATTCTACTAACGCCTATTGTTGACTTCACACCAGGAATGACGGCAGTAATGCTTATGGAGATCCTTGCTGAAGCGGATAGAGCGTACTACCCCAAAAGGGGAGGAGCGCAGGCGGTGGCAAATCTATTTGCTAAAGGGTTTACTAACCATGGCGGCGAGCTAGCTTTGAAAACTATGGTAAACAAAGTCCTGATTGACGGTGGTAAAGCTACTGGCATAGAGTTAGCAAACGGGCATCGAATTAGGTCAGATTATGTCGTGTCTAATGCTGATGCGCGGCAGACCTTTTTCAAGATAGTAGGCCGGGAATTCGTGAGACCGAAGTTCCTCAGAGCATTGAATGAATCTAGATTGACTCCCTCTCCATTCCTTGTTTCCCTAGGCGTGGATATGGATTTGAGTGCGATGGGATTCGATGGCGCACTTATTAGCTATTGTCCAAATTGTGACCTAAACGAGCTTTTCGGTAGTGATCCCGAAAAGTGCCGAATAGGCATAAAGATGCACTCCCTCCGAGACCCCTCGCTGGCTCCAGCCAGGATGCATACTGTTCAGCTTCTAACAGCGTTGCCATATGACTATATGGGTTACTGGAAAAGGGAGAAAGATGGCACACGAGGCAAGCAATATAAAGAGCTGAAGGAGTCGGTTGCAGCTAAGCTCATCTCTTCTGTAGAGAAGATTATCCCGGGACTTTCGGAACACATTGTTTACAAAGATGTTGCTACTCCTTTAACTTATGAACGGTTCACCTTAAATAGCTGCGGAGCAATGTCAGGATGGTATCCAGCTCCAGTGGCCAAGATAAGAAGCCAAAGGACACCGATCAAGAACCTTTTCCAGGCAGGACATTGGACGTTCCCTGGTGGTACCGTAGCTTTTGCGATTCAATCAGGGCGAAACGCTGCCCAGATGGTTCTAAGGGAAGCCCAATGATGGTATCGTCACACATTTGCCCTCCAGCACATAGTCTAACGAGGATGAATTTGACAGTGAAGAAGCGCCAGACCTTTCCCTAGAAAGGGATATGTTAAACAGATGGAGAGACATTTTGCCTGCTAGGTTTTGAAATCGCTTTCTAGATTAAGAGGGAAGGCTACCTCGAGAGGACAAGCTTATAGTGAAGACGAGGTGAAAGGTAGGTTTGCGGACGTGAGGAGTATTGTGCAAATGCAAACCTGCCTTACGATTGCATCCGCTCTTATGGTATCGAACGTCGCAGGATTTTGTTTGCTACTTAGAGTGCACCCAGTAATAGGCCCAACGAAAGGAAAATACTATAGGTTACCATAGCAATCTGGGCGTTCTTGACGTTGTTAATTGATTTTGGCTCTCTAGCAAAAGGGACGAAAGTAATTAGAACGAGAACGGTAATAGCAACCAATATCACTAGGTAGATCCAGTGTAGATGCGCCTGAAAGTATATGACAATTCCCACGATAAACATAGAAATCACTGAAAATCCATATAGCATGTTTTCCCTATTGGGTTTGATCAAGAAAGGGCGTGCTTCAGGAAGGTGTATCTCAGTAGCTACGATGTGACCTATTTGATGAAGAGCAACAGACAGGAATAAAAGCCAAGGTAGCAAAGAGAAAATCGTCTGAGGTGAAAAAGCCACCCAGACACCAATTGGAGCGAGTGCAGGAATAAAAATCAGCGTTAAATATCCTATTCTGTCCCTCGTATATGCAGTATAAATGCAACCCAATACTAAGGTAAGGGTAACAATAAGCGGGAATTGCCAATTGAAGTAGTAAAAAGCCAATACGAGGCTGATTGTCCCCATTGCTAGAGCATAAATGGTTGCCTCCACTCGACCAACCAATCCAGTTGGCAATGGGCGAAGTGGCCATTTCATTTTATCTCTATCAGCATCGATTACGTCGTTGAGGACATGCATACAAGCCACTGCCAAGTATATTACAACTAACATCACAACGACATCTCTCAAATCAGGAAATCTTCCAAGAGCTAATGTTGCACATGCTAACACGGCGGGGAAAAGCATTGCTGCTACAAGTGGTCTCTGCTCAGAAATGAACCCAAGTATCCTATTTTTAAGCGTTCTTTCTGAGCGGGATAGGCCCCAATTAAGCAGGAAATCGAATATCGCCTTTTTCACCAACGACTGTTACCTCCAATGGTGCTTTGGTATATGATATTAAATCAATAATTGATTTGACCAGCCCCCAATTATTGTACCAACTCGAAAGTTAGAGTGTCTGTGGATGTGGACTTGCCCCATTTTCTATTCAAGTTTCATTTTAAGCGGCTTTGCTCCCTTGTAATAAACCGAAGCCTGGGGTCTTATTCAGGTTAATTCGGCGTATGCTGGTGAAGCCAGCTGTAATAAGCCATTGAGTGATTTCATCAGGTGAATAAGTTTGCCCACCTACTTCGTTAAACAGGTTTAGCCCCTGGAGACTGGTGACAGCTTTTGCGGTCGGACCAGATACCTTGCCAGCAAGCTGATCCATAATGACAATCTGACCAGCTAAGTTTAGAGCACTAGCCACTTTGCGAAAGAGCATTGTGTTCTTTTCCGGAGAGAAACCGTGGACGATGTTGAATATGAGAGCAATATCGTAGGCGGTACCAAGATCATCAATCCAGAAATCGCCCTCCTGCACTTCCACGCGTTCACTCATTTTTTCGGCATCGATAGTTTCCCGTGCCACTTCTAGACTCTTGGGCCAATCAAAGACAGTGGCAGACAGCGCTGGATATCGCCGGCAGAACTTGATGCTGTATAGTCCATGGCCACCTCCCACATCTATTAGTCGTCGCGCACTTGGTGCTAGTTTCACCTTAGAGACTACGTCGTCGGCCACCATGCGGGCCATAGCGAGCATCGCTGCTTGATAATCGCGCCAGCCATCAGGGTGTTGATCAAACCAATCCCAGGCAAGAATTGCTGGTTTGCCTAAACGGATTGAGTCCGCCAAATACCGCCAGCGTTCTAAAAGACCCTCGGAGAAACCAAATCCCTGGGCTAGGCAGTTAGGCGAAAGGCGTAATAACCATTTCGTGGTCATTGCAGTGTTATTCCAGCTGTCTTTCCTCTTCTTCACATATCCTAGAGCCTTGACAGCTTCGAGTAGAAGGGCCGTGCCGCGCTCGTCCGCTTCGATCTTGCGTGCAATCTCTGCAGAAGTCATAGGACCTCCACTTAATGCCTCAAAAACACCCAGCTTGAGGGCAGTGGATACTGTCAGGAACGCTCCTGCGCCAAGCATGTCCAGCATCACGCCAGGTCCTAGATTTAGCTTGAACAGTATCAAACGCTCGATGAAATTAGGCATGATAGGCATCTTTCCTTACCTCCTTATACACAACGCGGCTATAAATGCATTTTTAATTTGGTCAGTTCTTCACGAGCGGCTTAACATACTAGCCAATGCTTATCTTTACTAGCTTGGCTTAGTCCCTCAATTTTATCCACAGAATCAGCGCAGTATTGCCACTAGATGTATTCTGGAGGGAATAGTTTGTCCCTTCCGTTTTTATCTACGATTCGATGCTTCATTGACCATGAGTATAACACATTAATTGTACTGGTTATAATCTGTGGGCTTCTCAGTGGACACTTAGAAATGTGGGAGGATTAACAGGACGCTATTCGACACTGTATAGAGTAAGCATAATGGCCAATCTTCGATACGTTTGCTTACAATGTGAAGTATTGCGCATGGCATGAAGTGTCCAAAGAGTTTGGCATTCCTTCCCTTGGCTATGCGGCGAGGTGTTATGTGGATGAGGTTTTCTTCAATAAAGCGATGCCCCAGCAAGGTATTAGCTATCATCGCACTGGGACTCTGGCGACCGGAGCGCAGGTGTGTGATGTTAGGTTTGAATTTATCACTGGCACGTGAACTTTAATCTAAGTCAGTGCTACCTCGCCAGCAATTCCTCTTTTTTTCTTACCTATACATGTGTTGAACGCTAATTTATTTTTAGTCAATGGTTGCTTACGAGTGAAGACCTTGACATCATGATCAGAAGTCCGGGTGTCGGTGTTTTATATCCACAGATGAGGAAACTGTGACCTATAAATGACCAATAATTGACATAGAGATGACGTGGACTTGTCTTCCGGTTAGGGTGTCAAACCTGGCATATAAATCTGTAGAATTATTTTCGGATTAGGGTGTCACATCTGTGGTAAAAACCTGCATTTTGCGAAATTTAGCTTTGTGGTACCCCTGGGGCGACTCGAACGCCCGACACGCGGTTTAGGAAACCGCTGCTCTATCCACTGAGCTACAGGGGCTTTTTCGCTGCTATTAACCGCTACCCCTGGTTACCGGCATATGGTGGAGATAGGGGGATTCGAACCCCCGACCTCTGCGATGCGAACGCAGCGCTCTCCCAGCTGAGCTATATCCCCAGCGTGCCAGATTATAGCAGAAGCCAAAGCTGTGTGTCAATGTAATCGCCTTCACAGCGGAAGCTGCCTCATTGGGGATGCTATTTCCCGATGCAGAAATTGCTGAAGATAGTCTCCAGAAGCTCCTCGCTCACCGTCTCGCCGGTGATCTCACCCAGGGCATTCAGGGCTGCGGTGAGGTCGATAGTAATGAAATCGTCGGGCATCTGGGCTGCGATGCTCGATAGGGCCTGCTCAAGGTGAACCTCCGCCCGCTCCAGACAAGCCTTGTGGCGGGGGTTGGAAACTAGCAGGGCGTCCGAAGTGGAGACCTTCCCCCCGAGGACACAAGCCACCATCCTCTCCTCCAACTGGTCAAGCCCTTCACCGGTCAGGGCTGATATGGAGACCGTGGCCCAGGCGAGATGATCGAAGAGGGCTCGCCGTGGAAGGTCGCACTTATTGGCGGCTACCAGCACCTCTTTTTCGCAAAGTTCTGATAGGAGGGCGATGAGCTCTCGATCGTAGCTTCTTAAGGGGGTGCTGGCATCGAGCACCAGCAGAACCATATCTGCCTGCTCGATGGCGTTGCGGCTGCGCGCTACCCCCAGAGACTCAACCAGGCCCTTGCGCTGCACAATGCCTGCAGTATCGATAAGGACGAAAGGCACCCCCTTCAAGTTCACCACTTCCTCCACGGTATCCCTGGTAGTTCCTGGCACCGGGCTGACGATGGCACGGCTCTGTCTGAGTAGGCGGTTTAGCAGGCTTGATTTACCCACGTTGCGGCGTCCCACAATGGCGGTCCTGACCCCCTGACGATAGACGATCCCCTGGTCGGCGCTTGATATGAGCTCCCCCAGCGTCTTACGTGCCCTCTCCAGGGGATGGATTATCTCCTGCTCCGCCACCTCATCCTCGGGGAAATCGATCCTGGCGGTGAGGTAGGCAAGAACGCTCATCAGTTCGGCACGCACCGCCTTAAGGGACTGGGACAAGCCTCCCCCAAGGCCTTGCACGGCAACCCTTAAGCTAGCCGCTGTCTTAGCGCGCACCACATCCAAAACCGATTCCGCCTGAGCCAGGTCGATCCTGCCATTGAGGAAGGCCCTCAGGGTGAACTCCCCCGGGTTCGCCAGCCGAGCGCCATGCCTGAGCACTAACTCCAGGACGCGCTGCAGCGGTGAGGGGCCACCATGGCAGTTGACCTCCACGATGTCCTCTCTGGTATAGGTATGAGGCGCCGCCATATAGGAGACCAGGACCTCATCGACAACCTCCTTTGTGGCAGGATCCATGATATGCCCGTACACCAGGCGGCGGTCTTGCAGGGGGTGGTGGAACACCTTTTGGGCAATTGCCAGGGCATCGGGCCCGCTCAGGCGCACGATCCCGATCCCGCCCTCACCAAGGGGGGTGGAGAGGGCAGCAATCGTGTCCTCGTACATAGCTTGGTAAGTATACATCCTGTGCCCCAGTCCATCAAGGGAATGTACTCGTCCAGAACATTGGTGACACCTCACCTCTAGCCCTTTGTTGCCGTCATCGCGAGGCACGAAGTGCCAAAACAACCTAACATTTCCCACCCGCCCGCCCTGATATGTATTTCTGCTCCGATATATCGGAGAGACCCCTACCCCCGATATAGGCCGAAGTGTCCCCCGATCTATCGGGGTCGGGGGACTCCCCTGTATAGTGTCTACCTGTTTGAACCTACAGTATGGCGTGGATGTCTTCTCCTCTACACGTCTCCAAGGTTGTTTCACCGTAGAGCTCCTGTGGATGTTAAAAAAGCGGAATCAACGATACCATATGTTACCTATCTTTCTGAACGAGATCAGGTAAACGCCTATGAAGGCCGCCCTTGACGGTAAGTCCCAACCATGATATCATTAGACGATATCACAAAGCGATAACAGGAGGGGCTGCTGTGCTAAACGATTTCTTTTTGGGCTTCGTAAAGATTCATATCCTCTACCATGCTTCGAGGGAGGCGATCTACGGAGTCAAGATCTTAGAGGAACTGGGTCGGCACGGCTATCGGTTAAGCCCGGGGACCCTATACCCTACGCTGCATCGCCTGACGAGGGAGGGCTATCTGGAGAGCAGCTCAAAGGTGGTCGGCGGGAAGGTTCGCAAATACTACACCATAACCGAGCGGGGGCTGGTGGCCCTTGATGAGGCAAGACAGAAAATCGCGGAACTGGTTAATGAGGTACTCCTGGATAAATAAGACATGAAACAAGCTAAAAGCGAACCGGATTTTACGAAAATTTCGAAAAAGTATTTTGGGGTCAGCCGCAACGTTTTCTTCCTGGGATGGGTGAGCTTCCTCACCGATGTCTCCAGCGAGATGGTCTTCAACGTGTTCCCCCTCTTCCTGTCGCATGTACTGGGAGTGGGGGCAACATTCATTGGCGTTATCGAGGGGCTTGGCGATAGCGCTGCCACCGTCCTTAAGGTGGTGAGCGGCTGGGCCAGCGACAAGCTGGGGCAGCGAAAAGGGCTGACCACCTTTGGCTATATCCTGTCCACCGTGGCCAAGCCATTTCTACTACTCGCCACCAGCGGGGTTGCAGCGTTGGCCATACGCTTCTTCGAGCGCGCTGGCAAGGGGATTCGCACTTCGACCCGCGATGCCCTGGTTGCCGATTCCACTACTCCGGAGACCATGGGGCGGGGCTTTGGCTTTCACCGTGCCTTGGATACCGCTGGCGCTGTTGTGGGGATCGCCATCGCCGCCGCTATCGTCTATTTCATGCAGGGCTGGGAGTTTTTCCTCGAACCAAGCACCTTTCGCTGGCTGGTCATCATCAGCATAATCCCCGCGGTACTGGCGGTGCTGGTACTCATATTCTTCGTTCACGAGGCGAGGGCCTCCCGCCCCAAGCGAGAGGAAATAGGCGCCGCTGCTACTGAGGGGGGATTCGACAGGCGGTTCAAGATATTCCTGGCGATAATGGTCCTTTTCACCCTGGGCAACTCCGCCGATGTCTTCCTGGTGCTGAGGGCGAGCGATATAGGCCTGTCCCCGCCGCATATCCTTCTTATGTTCATCCCGCTCACTCTGGTCTATGCCGCAACCTCCTATCCATTTGGCAGGCTATCGGACCGGATAGGCAGGAAGCGGGTTATTATTGCCGGCTGGGGGATATACGTCCTTACCTATCTCGGGTTCGCCCTGGTATCGCCAACGTGGCATGTGATTTATGTGATTCTGCTCTTCGCCATCTACGGTATCTACTACGGGGCAGCGGAGGGGGTGACCAGGGCCTTTGTTGCCGATATGGTGCCCAAGGAGAAGCGGGGGATGGCCTACGGCCTCTATCACGGGTCGATCGGGCTTAGCCTGCTGCTGGCGAGCGTGACCGCCGGCGTTTTATGGGAGGCCATAGACCCGGCGGCGACCTTCTTCTTCGGGGCAGCGATGGCTGGGATGGCGCTGGTAGGGTTTATGCTATTTATCAAGGAGTAAGCTTTTTCGAGCCTTGGAGACGGGGAAGTTATGTCTCTTGCCTCGACTTGCCGTTACGCTAATGCTAAGATAACGCTTTACCAGAACGAAATTCTGTTTCCAGGATTTGCCAGTATCGCGGAAATAGTTTAATATTCACAAAGGAGGGATTTATGGAAGAGAGGGTGGCAATATTCATCGACGGGAGCAACCTGTATCACGCGCTGCGCTCTAACTTGGGACGCTATGACCTCAATTTCGCCGAGTTCTCCAACAAGCTCTGTGGGCCGAGGCGCCTGTTCCGAACATACTATTATAACGTCCTACAGGACCCCGGCCAGCGGGCTGAAGGCCACCGCGAGCAACAGGAGTTCCTCAACGCCCTTCGCCAAACGCAGTATTTGGAGGTGCGGCTGGGGGGCACCAAACTGGCGCAGGGTGTCCGTATAGAGAAGGGTATCGATGTCATGCTGGCCACAGACCTGCTGCATTTTGCCTGGAACGGCCTATATGACATTGCAGTGCTGGTGAGCGGAGACTCAGATTTCGCCTATGCTCTTCAAGCAGTGAAGAACATGGGCAAACATGTAGAGGTGGCCTACTTTGAGGCCAACGTGGGCAAGGACCTTTTAGATTTAGCCGATAACCGGCACCTGCTGAACCAGAAGTTCTTTAAGGGATTGTGGACCGGCAAGCGTCCTCCACCACGACGCAAAGCGCCCTCTGAGCAAGGAGAGGACAAGTCGAGCGGGGGACAGAGGCGGCCACGCTTAATACGGTCAAAAGTACCCACACTTAAGGCAACAAATATGCCTCGCTAGTGGGGTTTCTATTTTACCAAATGAAGACTTGTAAAGAACTTAATAATATATTCTGAATTAACGACGAATATTGAGCGTTTATGATACTCCTCATTAAGAACGATGGGCCTATTCCCTCAATTTAAACCCGCCCTGTGAACGACCCACAATCGTTGATTTGCCCCCTCCCTATCCTCCCAGCATTGTATTATCGATCAGCCGCGTTCCGCCGATCCTTACCGCCAGCGATACCAGGGCGGGCTCAGCGATCTCCGTAAGCTCCTCCAGCGTATCGGGGCCGGCAATGCTCACGTACTCGATCTGCGCGAAGGGCTCGCGCTCAATCAGTGTAGTCATCTCCTGGCGCAGGCGCGTGACGTCTTTCTCGCCATTTTCCCAGTGCCCCCGAGCAAGGCAGAGGGCTTTCCACAGCACGGGAGCCGCCTTCCTCTCCTCAGGAGTCAAGTAGGTGTTGCGGCTGCTCATTGCCAGGCCATCAGGCTCGCGTACTGTAGGCACAGCGACGATCTCCAGGTTCATGCTCAGGTCGGAGACCATCTTACGTATAACTGCCAACTGCTGGGCGTCCTTTTGCCCGAAGTAGGCTCTATCGGGCTGGATAATATTGAATAGCTTAGCCACCACTGTGGTGACCCCCTTAAAATGGCCGGGGCGAGGTTTGCCCTCCAGCGGCTCGGTAATTCCTTCGACTGCCACCCAGCTACTGAAGCCCTCGGGATACATCTCCTGGGCGCTGGGCATAAACACGACACCCACATTCTCCTTCTCCAGCAAGGCGAGGTCTCGCTCCGGATCGCGTGGATATGTGGCGAAGTCTTCTTGGGGGCCGAACTGAGTGGGGTTGACGAAGATGCTTGCAATGACCGTTAGGGTCTCTGTCCGGGCGTGGCGCACCAGTGCGAGGTGACCCTCATGAAGATAGCCCATAGTGGGCACGAAGCCGACGGAGCCGGCGAGCTTGCCCCGCTCGGCTTTCATGGCGGCGATGGTTTCCACAACCTTCATGTTGTTTATGGAGGGCTAAGGTAATTTCAGACCGACTCACTTTTTGCGAAGGTTAGCGATGAATTCATTAAGCGTGATGGCACTTAAGGTCATGGTCTCCAGGGTGCCCCGAGAGCCCAGCTCTATTGCTACTCTGGATATGGTGGCGTCGTCCGGAGCATCCAGGATGTTCACGAAATCATAGGGGCCGAGGAGGGCATATTGGCCGATTATCCTGGCTCCCATCGCCTCTACCTCCTTGTTGACCTCCTTTATCCGCTCCGGCCGCTCTTTTATGGTCTTTCTCCCCCACACGGTAAGCTTGGTGAGCATTACATATGTTGGCATCTTACCTCCTTTCAACTATGGGTTTCGGGTATCTCTGCCCTCCAGCGATGTCCATTCTATCAGCTCTGGTGCTGGGCTTCAATCTGGGCCAGTATTCTTCGTCCATCTTGGCCCTTCATCGACGAATCAACCTGTATTCTATGAGTCCTGGAGTTGAGCTTCAATTTGGGCTAAGATAGTTTTGTCCATCTCGTAGCTCTGTTTGGGGGTGGGGAAATCCCCTGCTTTAACCTCGGCGATGTAATCGGTGACGGCGGTGGTGATTGCCTGGCTTAGCTTGGCGTATTGCTTGGCATGCTTGGGGACGAAATCGGTGAACAGGCCCAGGATGTCGCTGACTACCTGCACCTGGCCGTCGCAGTGCTTGCCGGCGCCGATGCCGATGGTGGGCACTGCCACCCGCTCGGTGATTAATTTGGAAAGGGGTGCAGGAACACATTCGAGGACGATAGAAAAAGCGCCAGCCTCCTCTAGTGCCTTGGCGTCGTTGAGCACGCGCACCGCGACCTCCGGGGTCTTTCCCACCACTTTGTAGCCACCGAGCTGGTGCACCGACTGCGGTGTGAGCCCGATGTGGCCCTGAACGGGGATGCCACATGCCACCAGCCTGCTTACCTTCTCGGCGACCACCTCTCCCCCCTCAAGCTTTACCGCCTGCGCCCCGCCCTCCTGAATAAAGCGAGCGGCGTTGCGCAGGGCATCCTCCACAGAGACATGGTAGGTCATGAAGGGCATATCGCCGATCACCAGGGCATGCTTCGTCCCGCGGACCACCGCCTTGATGTGATGGACCATCTCATCCATGGTCACCGGGATGGTGGACTCATAGCCCAGCATCACCATGCCCAGGCTATCGCCTACCAGGATTAGGGGCACCCCGGCCTCGTCGACGAGCTTGGCAGTGGCGTAATCATAGGCGGTGAGCATGGGAATTTTCTCGCCCCGCTGCTTCATCTCCTTGATTTCGCTAACGGTGACCCTCATGAGAACAGGGCCTCCACCTTTATTATAGTGTTCCGCTGGTCAACATTGATCAATCTAGGCTTGATCTCTCTAGCCTCCTCGTCGCTGACTATGCTGTAGGCGAGGATGATAACCTTGTCGCCCACGGAGACCAGCCTGGCCGCAGCGCCATTTATGCAGATCTCACCGGAGCCCCGTTCCCCCGCGATGGCGTAGGTCTCAAGGCGCGCCCCGTTATCGATGTCGAGCACCTGGACTTTCTCATAGGGAAGGATGTCCGCCGCCTCCATGAGAAGCTCATCGATGGTGATGCTCCCCTCGTAGTTCAGGTTGGCGTCGGTGACCCGCGCCCGGTGGATCTTGCCCTTCAACATCGTTCTCATCATACCTCCTCCTTTTTCGCACTTCTCATGAGTTGATCTAGCCCGGTTGTGGTAGCTTCATATTGACACATGTGCTCTATTGCATTGGCCAACTCCTTGCCTTTCTCCTTATCGATCTTACCTTTTGCCAAAGCTATGGGGATCGTCTGGAGTCCCAACTCCCGATAGGTAGAGAGGATTCCGGGAGCAGCTCGCTCCAGGGCGAGAATATGCTTCTTTATCGTGCCTGAGTCCCCGCGGGCGATGGGCCCGGTGAGACAGTGGGGAATGCCCACATTATCGATGTTGTTCAGTGTTCCCCGAAGCAGGGGGAGCAGTGCCCGGGTTGCCTGCTGTTGCGAGACCCCGAAGGACTGCCACAGGTCTGTGGCCAGCTTCACCAGGGTTACCAGGTAGTTGCAGGCGACCACCGCTGCGGCGTGATAGAGCACCTTGTCGCCGGCAGCGAGCCTAATATGGGCCCCTTCGAGGGCGGTAGCCATCTCCTGGAGCGTGGTGAGCAGCGGCTCGTCCGCTTCGATGGCGAAGGTTGAGCCGGGGATGTTCTCTATGGCATGGGCCACACTGGCGAAGGTCTGTAAAGGATGGAAGCCGCCGACAAGAGCACCGCGCTTCTTCGCAGGCTCGAGGATATCGGTGGAGTCGGCGCCGCTACAGTGAACTACGCCTTGACCGGGGTGCCATTGAATCTCGGCAGCTACCTGTGCAATGGCATCGTCGGGGGTGGTGATGAAAACGAGCTGGGCATTATCGGCCACTGCCTGGGCGCTATCGTGTACCCGGCATCCGGGGACGGTCTTTGCCAGCCGCTGGGCGGAGGCTTTGGTGCGACTGAAAACGGCGACCACGGGGTATTCCTTGCCGCTGAGCCTGACTGCCAGCGCCGTGCCCACCGTCCCCGCCCCGATGAAACCGATATCAATCATCTTACTTCACATCCTTAGCAGCAGGTATGCCGGCAAGCCCTTCAGCCTGCGTCACCGCCCTCACGATCGCTGCTGCCACTACCTCTGCCGCTATTGCCCCTAGTATGGTGACATCCCCCGGCCCCTCTTTCCCTGTGGCGAGGGCAAACATGGCATCGCCATCAACCATGGTATGGGCCGGTCGGATGGTTCTCGCTAGGCCATCGTGAGCCAGCTGCGCCATTTTGTTCACCTGCTCCTTGTCCAGCGAGGCATCTGTGGCTACTACCCCAATGGTGGTATTAGTGGGAAGAGAGCTCGGCGATTCCTTAGACTTTTTCATGATCTCTATAGTATTTAGAAAGCCACCCTTCTCGATGTCCCGAGGGCCAGCGATGATCTTGCTCGTATCCGGGTCGACCACATCACCAAAGGCATTAACCGCAACGATAGCTCCGACTGTGGCATTGCCTAACCTCTGACTCGCCGTCCCCAGGCCGCTTTTTGTCATTCTCTCCGGCCCCAGTACCTTGCCCACTGTGGCACCGGTGCCCGCGCCGACGCACCCCTCAGCTACCGGCCCGGTTGAGGCGGCAAGGCATGCCTTATAGCCCTCATCGGGTCCTGGCCTCACCTTGGCGCTGCCCAAACGAAGGTCGAAGAGAATAGCTGCGGGGACAATGGGCACCTTTGCCACGCCCGTGTCAAAGCCGTAGCCCCGCTCCTCCAAATAGCGCATCACCCCGCCGGCAGCATCGAGGCCGAAGGCGCTGCACCCGCTGAGGAGGATGGCATGTGCCCGCCCCACCAGGCTCATCGGGCGCAATGAGTCTGTCTCCCTGGTGCCCGGTGCAGCGCCACGAACATCGACGCCGGCCACTGCCCCATCCTCACATAGGATCACCGTGCAGCCGGTGGCGGCCTCTTTATCGGTGTAATGCCCCACCTTTATCCCCGGAACGTCAGTGACCGCGTTATACATAATTAAGCTCTTTGGAATGTAAAAAGCCTTCTCGGGCTGTGCCCGAGAAGGCATTATCATATCTCTACTATTTGCCGTCTCGGTCGTTACCGATCCAAGCGACTTTTTTGTTCTTCGTTGTTTGCGCTATTTATTCAGGTTCACCGCCCCGATATTATCGGGGTCGCCGAAATTTAAGCATATCATACGCTGCTGAAACTTGTCAAGGGGGTTTGTGAAGGAATTTACAATTTTCGCTGGCAATTGAGGCAGAAATAAGTGCCCCGCTGGCGGATTGGGGCCCGCTCAATGGGCGTGGTGCAGACCGGGCAGGGCTCACCGCCGCGGTGAGCCACCTTGAAGGCAAATTGCGCTGTCCCTGGTTCGCCATCGGGGCGGCGGTAATCGCTGATGCTGGCCCCGTAGCTACCGATAGCTTCCTCAAGCACTCCACGTATGGCGCGGTGTAGCCGCGCTATCTCCTCATTTGACAGGCTATTCGTTCTTCTAAACGGGTGTATCTTGGCAGCAAAGAGGGCTTCATCGGCATACATGTTGCCCACGCCGGCGAGGAAGCTCTGGTCGCAGAGCGCAGCTTTGATCGGTACCGAGTGCTTTCTAGCCCATTCCTCCAGAGCCTCAGCAGTGAAGCTGGGGCTTAAGGGCTCGTAACCAAGCTTGCCCACCACCATGCTATCATCCGCCACCAGCCACATCCGGCCAAGCTTGCGCGGGTCGCGAAAATATAGCCCGGCTCCATCGTCGAGAAGGAATACTGATCGAGTGTAATGATCGGATCCACCCTGAGGATCGAGGAGCAACGAGCCGCTCATCATTAAGTGCAGTATAAGCGCCTCGCCAGTGGAGAGGCGAAAAATAAGGTATTTCCCGCGCCTATCAAGGTCCTCAATACGTAGCCCTTGTAGGCGGTGGCGGAACTCCCCTGGCGACGGGATTTGCACCGCTTGAGGCCAATTTAGGGTGACGCCGACAAAGCGTCGGCCCACTATCCTGGAGGCCAGGTCCCTCTTTATCGTCTCTACTTCGGGCAGCTCGGGCATCTTTTCATCCTTTTTCGCCCTTTTCGAACCAGTCTTAGAATTGTTGTGATACTAAAAAGGCTATCGTGGCGTCAGTTTATCTTTTCGCTTTTTCGCCCTTTTCTTTCGTTGGAAATGGGGCTTGCGTGACACTTACAGACTATCGGTCACTTCATCTCCCCCCAGTTCGGGCCCGTTTTGACCTCAACTGTAAGCGGAACGCTGAGCTTCAGGGCATTGGGCATGATCTCCGCAACCAAGCCTTTCATCTGCTCAAGATCCTCCTCTGGCACCTCGAAGACCAGCTCGTCGTGAACCTGAAGGAGCATTTTACTCCTCAGCTCCCTCTTGGCCATCTCCCGCTGGATCCCAATCATTGCCAGCTTGATGATGTCGGCAGCGGTGCCCTGAACGGGCATGTTTATCGCCATGCGCTCCGCTGCCGCCCTCACCTGACCGTTGGAAGAATTGATATCCGGGATGTATCGCCTTCTGCCCAGAACAGTTTCCACGTAGCCCCGCTCCCTGGCCTGGCGCTTTGTCGCGTCGATATACTCTTTTACCCCGCGGTGCTTCTCAAAGTAGGTATCGATAAATCGGGAGGCCTCCTCGCGGGAAAGCGCGGTGGCCTGCTCCAGACCGTAGTCGCTGATCCCATAGATTACGCCGAAGTTCACCGTCTTGGCCACCCGTCGCATATCCGGCGTCACCTCGGCAGGGGGCACGCCGAAGACCTCGGAGGCAGTGGCCTGGTGTATGTCATCATCGCGATGAAAGGCGGCAAGGAGGTGAGCATCCTGGGAGAGGTGCGCCATCACGCGGAGATCGATCTGGGAATAATCACCGCTCAGCAGCAGGGAGCCATCGCTGGCGACGAAGGCTTTCCTCACCTGCTGGCCCAGCTCTCCACGAATGGGGATGTTTTGCAGGTTGGGGTCGCTGGAGGAGAGCCGCCCGGTGGCGGTGCCCGTCTGGTTGAAGCTGGTATGCACCCTGCCGGTTTTCGGGTTGATCAAGGCGGGGAGGACATCGACATAGGTGGACTTCAACTTCGCTAGCTGGCGATACTCCAGGAGCGGCTCGATAACCGGGTGAATGCCCTTGAGCCCCTCGAGGGCAGAGGCATCGGTGGAATAGCCGCTCTTGATCCTGCGCCCTCCGGGGAGCTTGAGCTCCTCGAAGAGGACAGCGCCCAGTTGCTGTGTGGAGTTGATATTAAACCTGTGGCCGACAGAGTTATAGATCTCGGCCTCCAGTTTCACCATCCGCTCCCCAAGGCTCTGGGACATCGCCCATAGCGATTCTATATTCAGCGCCACCCCGTTCCGCTCCATGTCGAGGAGCACCGGAACCAGGGACATCTCCAGCTCGGCAAAGAGATGCCACAGCCCCTGCTCCTTTAGCTCCCCCTCAAGCAATGACGCCAGCCGTCCCGTGATGTCGGCATCGGCGCAGGCATACTGGGCCGCCGCGGTTATGGCGACATAATCCATCGAGGTCTGCTTTGCCCCGGTGCCGATGAGGTCGGTGATCGGGGTCATCTCCACACCCAGCTTGTTGAAGGCCAGGGGCTTGAGCCCCAGTGCCTTCTCTCCCAACAAATAGGCGGCGATCATGGTATCGAAGCTCAGATTCCTAAGCTCGATCCCGTACTGGGCAAGGACCATCATGTCATATTTGCCGTTGTGGGCGATCTTGGCAACTTTAGGGTCTTCGATGATGGGCTTGAGTCTGTCCAGAACCTGGTTCAGGGGGAACTGGGTACCCAAACGATGTCCAACCGGCACATAGTAGGCTTTGCCCGGCTCGCAGGAAAAGGATAGGCCTACCAGCCCGGCATACATTGGCTCTTTGCCCGTGGTCTCCAGGTCGATGGCGAAGGCGGAAGCAGCCCGAAGCCTGGCGATAAGCTCGTCGTGGGCTTGGGGGGTATCTACGGTCCGGTAATCCGTCTCCAATGCCTCCGCTTTCCCCACCTCCTCACTCACCGCCATTCCCAGCTCGCCGAGCTTGCCCAGCAGCCTGGTGAACTCCAGCTCGCGAAAGAGCGTCACCACTCTGGGGCGATCGAAGGCTGACATAGCACAGGCATCAAGGTCAAGTGAGATGGGGACATCGGTAACGATGGTGGCCAGCCTCTTGCTCTGGTGCGCTTTTTCGGTCTCTTTCAATGCCCGCTGCACTTTGGGAGGAGCAATCTCATTGATATGAGCATATATTTCCTCAATGCTTCCAAACTGCTGGAGCAGCTTCACTGCCGTCTTCTCTCCGATGCCGGCGACGCCGGGGATGTTGTCCGAGGGGTCTCCCTTTAAGCCCTTCAGGTCAGCGATCTGGGGGGGAGAGATGCCATAGCGCTCCGCAACCTTCCCCTCATCGTAGAGCAGGGTATCGCTGAAGGGCTTTCCCGGTCGCGGCGTGAGCACCCGCACCCTGGGGGAGACAAGCTGTAATGTATCCATATCGCCGGTGATGATGATAGTATCGATTCCCTGGGCAGAGGCCTGACGGGAGAGGGTGCCCAGGATATCGTCTGCCTCGTAGCCCTCCAATTCGAAGCTGGTGATATTGAAGGCCTCCACGAGCTGGTGCACCCGGTGGAATTGGCTCTTAAGATCCTCGGCTATCGGGGGGCGCTGTGCCTTATATTCTGCGAACTCCTTATGCCTGAAGGTGGGCGCCGGGTAATCGAAGGCGACAGCGTAATGGGTGGGTTTAAGCTCGGCAAGCACCTTGAGCACCATGGTGGCAAAGCCATATACCGCCCCGGTCGCCTCCCCCGTCTTGGTCACTGCTAAAGGGGGGAGGGCATGAAAGGCGCGGTGGATCAGGGCATTGCCATCGAAGAGGATGAGTAATCTTTCGCCCATTTCTGCCATTTCCGTCACATTATAAGTCTCTCGGCTTAATTATAGCAATTTGTTCGCAAAATTTAGAAATATGATATACTGTGCTGACATTGGTAGGGGAATGGCATGAAAGACCTCATCTCGATAGCCGACCTCGCTTCAGATGACATCCAGAATCTGATTGAGAGTGCCGTCGCATTGAAACAAGGAGACCGCAAGCCGCTCCTTGAGGGAAAGATCCTGGCGCTCATCTTCGAAAAACCCTCGCTGCGCACGCGGGTGAGCTTTGATGTGGCCATGAATAAGCTTGGCGGGCACGCGCTCATGCTGTCCCCGGCCGAGGTCGGACTGGGAGAGCGGGAGCCCATCTCCGATGTGGCTCGGGTGCTTTCTCGCTACGTCGATGGCATCGTCGCCCGCACCTTCGCTCACCAGAGTGTGGTACTGCTCGCCCGCTATGCCACAGTTCCTCTAATCAATGGCCTCACTGATGAGGAGCATCCCTGCCAGGTTCTCTCGGATTTGCTCACCATCCATGAGAAGAAGGGGGGTCTGGAGGGGTTAACCGTTGCCTATATCGGCGATGCCAATAATGTCGCCAATAGCCTGCTTCTTGCCTGCTCCCTAATGGGGATGGAATTTCGCATCGCCTCCCCGAAAGGGTATGGGCCTAAAGAGAAAGTCCTTGCCCAGGCCGAGAAGGGCGGGGGCCAGATCCTCCTGACCGAAGATGCGAAACAGGCAGTCGAAGATGCCGATGTGCTCTACACCGATGTCTGGACCAGCATGGGACAGGAGCCCGAAGCGGAGCGTCGCCGGGCATCCTTCGCTGGCTATCAGGTGAACCAGGAGCTTTTGTCTCTGGCGAAGCGGGAGGTCATTTTTATGCATCCCCTGCCGGCGCATCATGGCGAGGAGATCGCCGAGGGGCTATTGGAATCGCCGCAGTCGGTGGTCTTCGACCAGGCGGAGAACCGGCTTCACATGCAGAAGGCAATACTGGCGAAGCTATTAAGATGACCAAACCAATCGTGGCCATCGTGGGCCGACCCAATGTGGGCAAGTCCACCCTGTTTAACCGGCTGGTGGGCAAGCGTGTGGCCATTATTGAAGATGAGCCGGGCACTACCCGCGACCGCCTCTACGCCGACATCGCCTGGAAGGAAGGTGCCTTCACCATAGTGGACACCGGCGGTCTTTTACTCACCCCGCCAAGCGATATTGTCCAGAGTGTGAAAGACCAGGTGGCGGTCGCCATCGAGGAGGCCGATGCTATCATCTTTCTGGTCGATGTGCTCGATGGGGTAACCCCCATGGACAAGGAGATCGCCGAGATGTTCAGGCGCTCAGGGAAGCGGGTGGTGCTCGCGGCCAATAAGGCGGATAACGAGCAACGCAGCTACGAGGCTGCACAGTTCTACGAGCTGGCCCTCGGCGACCCATTCCCCATCAGCGCCTATCACGACCTGGGCGTCACTGAGCTCCTCGATACGGTGGTGGAGAGTTTGCCCTACTTCCCCCCCGAGGAAGAGGTGGAGATGATGAAGGTGGCCATCGTGGGACGCCCCAATGTGGGAAAATCGATGCTGCTTAATGCCATCCTGGGGAGGGAGCGCGCCATCGTCACCGACACGCCGGGGACGACCAGGGATGCCATAGATACCATCTTTGAGCACAATAGCGAGCGTATGCTGCTTATTGATACGGCGGGCATCAGGAGGAGAGGTCGGGTGGAGGTTGGCATCGAGCGCTATAGCGTGGCGCGGGCGCTCAGGGCCATCAGCCGGGCTGATGTGGCCTTGCTCATCACCGAGGCCACCGAGCCGGTCACCGCTCAGGATGCCCACATCGCCGGCTACATTCAGCAAGCCTGCAAAGGGATGGTGCTGGTGGTTAATAAGTGGGACCTGGTTGCGGAGATGGCGAATCGCAGGCAGTATACCAGAGAGATTCGAAACAGGCTCAAGTTTATGCCCTATGTGCCTATTTTGTGTATCTCGGCTAAGTTTGGAAAAGGGGTGAGTGACGTTCTCAGTGCTGCCACAGGAATCTTTGAGGTGCGAAAAAAACGCGTGCCGACCGCTCTGCTGAATAGCATGGTTGGTGATGCGATGGCGGCCCATGCTCCCCCGGCAGTGGCGGGCAAAAAGCTCAAGATACTCTATGCCACTCAGGCTGAGACGAGTCCCCCCACCTTCGTCTTCTCGGTGAACGATACCGCTCTGCTACACTTCTCCTATCGGCGCTACCTGGAAAATGAGCTACGCCGCAGCTTTGGCTTTCAGGGGACACCGCTGCGCCTAATCTTCAAGAGGAGGGGGGAGAAGTGATCGTCTTGAGCTTTATCGGCCTGATTATCCTGGGCTACCTCATCGGGTCGATCCCCGTCGGTTTCATATTGGGCAAGCTGGCCCGGGGCATAGATATCCGGGAACATGGCAGTGGCAATATTGGGATGACCAATGTAATGCGCCTACTGGGCGTTAAGGCCGGGGTCTTCGTCTTCTTCGCCGACATGGCGAAGGGGGCCGCTGCCGTGGCGCTCGCATGGCCAATTGTTACTGCCTATCCCCACTGGGCTGAGGTGGCTGGCGGCGCCGCTGCCATCGTCGGGCATAGCTGGCCGATATATATTGGATTCAGGGGCGGGCGCGGCATCGCCACCGGTTTCGGTGCCGTGCTGGTGTTAAGCTGGCCAGTGGGCCTTATCGCTTTCGTCGTCTTCCTTTTAGTGGTGGGCCTTTCCCGCTATGTTTCGCTGGGCTCCATACTGGGGGCACTTACTATGTTGCTGGCCATGATCCCGTTTGTCGTTTTAGACGTTGGGTCTTTTGGGCACTTTGCCTATATCGTCTTTGGGCTGGTGGTTGTACCGATAGTCATTTTCCGGCACCGCGACAACATCCGACGGCTGCTTTCGGGCACAGAGTCGAAGATAGGCTCTTCTCGTGCTGTTCAGTAGACTTTTCTCGTACTACTCGATACGCTCTACAACTTGGAATCTGTATTTGTAGAGCATGGCTACAGGTTGATTCCGACATAGCTTAATGTTCGAAAAAAGGGGAGGCCTGATGAAGGTTGCCATTATTGGTACCACTAGCTGGGGCACTACCCTGGGGGTAATGCTGGCACGCAGGGGCATTGATGTGGCGCTCTGGGCGAGGACGAAGGAGGAGGCTGAGCGACTGGCCAGGGATGGAGAGAACACAGTCCGTCTACCCGGCATCCCCTTCCCCAGGAGTCTCTCACATACCAGCGCTATAGAGGAGGCGCTTCAAGATGCCTCGCTGGTTATACTCGCAGTGCCCTCTCAGGAGATGCGCCGGAATGTAAGGCTAATGAAGGGGCACATCGCTGAGGGGATGCCTATTTTGAGTGCATCCAAAGGGCTGGAGACGGGCAGCGCAAAGAGAATGACTCAGGTAATCGCCGAAGAGCTGGATCCAGAGCACGGGTTAAAAATCTGTGTTCTCTCCGGGCCAAATCTATCCAAGGAGATCGCGCGGGGGCTTCCGGCGGCAACGGTGATTGCGACCCATGATGACAAGGTGGCGGAGAGGGTCAGCGAGATCGTGCACTCGCCTACTTTCCAGGTTAATTACAGCGAGGATGTGGTGGGGGTGGAGCTGGGGGGAGCGCTAAAGAACATCATCGCTCTGGGAGCGGGAATGGTCGATGGGTTGGGCTATGGAGATAATGCCAAGGCGGCCTACATGGCGTGTGGTCTCACCGAGATCGCCGGCCTCGGTACAGCCCTGGGGGCAGACCCCATCACCTTCCTTGGGCTTGCCGGCCTGGGCGACCTGCTCGCCACCTGCGCCAGCGCCTTGAGTCGTAATCACACCCTTGGTGAGGGGTTGGCCAAGGGGCGCTCTATGGAGGAGGTAATGGCTTCTCTCGGCAGCACCGTCGAGGGGGTGCCCACCACCGCCGCTGCCATGAAGCTGGCCAGAGAGCTCGGTGTGGCGATGCCCATCACCGAGCGCATCTACTGTGTACTCTTTGAGAGCCTCGACCCTGCCCAGGCGATGGCCGAACTCATCGGCGGCTCTAAATCGCGGCATTCGTAGAGTATTGCGGTGGCTGCGACCAGGCCTGCGGTCTCCGCTCTCACCACCCGGCTTCCCAGGCTGATAGGAAGAATGCCACAATCCCGGGCAAATTCCACCTCGAACGGAGAGAATCCTCCCTCAGGACCGATGAAGAGGTTAACCGACAACGACTTTTTTGCTGATATAATCCTCTGTCGGTAAATCTCGCGTCGCAGCGCAGCGCGCAGCCCCGATACCTTCTCCTCTTCCCAAGCTAGTACAGAAAAACCCATCGCTGACTGACAGGCTTGCTTAAAGAGCAACGCAGGCTCAAGGGTGGGTAGCTTTCCCCGCTGAGATTGTTCCGCTGCCTCAATAATGATTCTCCGCCAGCGCTCCACCCTCTTATCCCGGGGATGTCCCGCGATACATCGCTCGCAGATCACGGGGACGAAGCCTGAAATACCAAGCTCGGTACATTTCTGAAGGATAAATTCAAATTTACTGCTCTTGAGCAGTGCTTGATAGAGGGTGATCCTGGTGCCAGGCTCAGAGGCCGCTCTCTTCTCACATATCACACCGGCGACATGATTCCTGGTCACCCTCGCCAACGCTACCTCATACTCCCAGCCGCTATCGTCCAGTACTGTAATGTGATCGCCGCCCCGCAATCGAAGCACATCCCTCAATTGATGAACCAGATTTCCCTTGATGACTACCCTCTCCTGGCCGATCCAGTCCGGCGGGATAAAAAAGCGGTGCATTTCCCTTCCCTAGCTCAATGCCCCCATAAGTCATGCTTCAAAGAGGTCCCTGAGCCGGTGGAATAATCCCTTCTCCTCCTTGGGCATTATCGCCGGGCCCAGGGTTTTCGCCAGCTCCTCGAATATCCTGCGCTGCTCCTCATTCAGGGCTTCGGGGGTAACTACATGGACCATCACTAGCTGATCCCCGCGACCTCCGCCCCGAAGATGAGGCACCCCCTTTTCCTTGAGTCGGAAGAGCCTTCCTGTTTGCGTCCTTGGTGGAATCTTGAGCGGGGCCGGGCCATCTACTGTAGGCACCTCGACCTCGGTGCCCAGCGCCGCTTGGGCGAAATTGATGGGCAGGTCGTAGAGGATGTCATCACCCCTGCGTTTGAATAATTGGTGCTCCTCCACCGACAGGGTAACGTAGAGGTTCCCGGCGTTGCCACCCCGCGTTCCGGCATTGCCCTCCCCGCTGAGGCGGATCTGTGAGCCATCGTCTACCCCGGCAGGAACAGTGATGACGATCCGGCGCGCCTTCTCCTCCTTGCCTGAGCCTCGACATTGGGGGCAGGGCGTGGTAATAATCCTCCCCTCACCACCACAGCGGTGGCAGGTGGTGGTATTTACGAACTGCCCGAAAATGCTCCGCTGCACCCGGCGCACCTGCCCGGTGCCATTACACTCCTGGCACCTTGAGGGCTGGCTCCCCGGCTCACTGCCCACCCCGTGACATTGGGAACAATTCTCGATGCGCCGAACCTCGATTTCCTTCTCGCATCCGAATGCCGCCTGTTCAAAGGTGATGGTGAGGTCGTAGCGAAGGTCAGCGCCTCGCTGTGGACCGTGTCTGGTGGCTGTGGTCGCGCCGCCGAAAAAGGTATCAAAGATATCGCCGAAGCCACGGAAGATATCGAAGCCCTCAAAGCCTTTGCCAAAGCCATCACCAACATGTCCGAAACGGTCGTAGGTTTCCCTCCTCTCGGGGTCGGAGAGCACCTCGTAGGCCTCATTAAGCTCCTTGAACCTCTCAGCGGCCCCATCCTCCCGGTTGTGGTCGGGGTGGTACTGGAAGGCAAGCTTACGGAAGGCCCGCTTTATCTTCTCATCAGAGGCAGATCGCGCTACACCCAGAACTTCATAATAGTCTCGTTTTATAGCCATATTTCAAATTCCAAAGCCGAAGGTTAACATTCCATTATAAGTCACCTATTGCTTCATTACAAGTTATGTTCCTCTAGTCTGGTTCATACAGATAGGTGACAGCCAACCTCATTATGAGGCGCTCTTACACTTGCCATTGTGAGGATCATCCGAGCGAAACACTTTCATCGTCATTGCGAGCGGAGCGAAGCAGTCTCACCGTAGCATGCCTGCCCACCCACCACCCTGAGATTGCTTCCCCCGACATACCGGGGTCGCAATGACAGGTAAAACGGGCTGGTGGTGATGTATCACTAATTACCTTAACCAGCACATCGTCTTGACAAAGGAAAAGAAAAGGTAGTAAATTAGTATCACTAGCACTCTCGGGTTGCGAGTGCTAATCAATGAATAGCCATGTTATCGGAGCGGAAGGAGAATATTCTCAGGATTATCGTTGGTGAATATATCTCGCTGGCGAGCCCGGTGGGTTCGGAGGCGATCGCCCGCCGATTTGGGCTTGAGCTGAGCGCCGCCACGATCCGCAACGAGATGGCACGCCTTGAGGAGGATGGCTATATTATCCGCCCCCATATTTCAGGGGGAGGCATCCCTTCAGATAGGGGCTATCGATACTATGTGGAGTCTATGGTTCAGGAGGAGGTACCCCTGGAGGAGCAGCGGATGCTTTCCCATCTCTTCCACCAGGTGGAGCGGGAGCTGGCGGAGTGGAACCGTCTGGCTGCGGCCCTGCTGGCGCGCATGGTTCACAATGTAGCGATTGTTACCTCCCCTAAGGCGGCGGCGTCCCGGATTAAGCACCTGGAGCTGGTGGCGCTTCAGGAGTCCCTCGCGCTGCTCATCCTACTCCTTCGACAGGCGAAGCTCAGGCAGCAGCTAATAGCCTTTGATGAGGTGATATCGCAGGGGGAGCTTGGCGCTATTTCCCGTAAACTAAGTGCCCTGTTTCAGGGTTTGACCAGGTCTCAGGTACTAGCCCGGAGTGTGGGGCTTTCCCCGGTTGAGGAGCAGGTTAAAAATGCTGTCGTGCAGATCATGGCGGGGGAGGATGAGCGGAGGTATGAGGAGCCCTACATCGAGGGGCTACGCCACATATTAACCCAGCCGGAGTTTGCCCACGCCCAGAATATGCTGTGCCTTATGGAAGTGCTGGAAAGCAAGGATATAGTCAGGGGCCTGCTCCCCGAGATGCTCGTTGAGGGTGGTGTCCGGGTGATTATTGGAGCGGAGAATCGTGAGGACGCAATGAAGGAGTGCAGTATGGTGGTTACCCAGTATGGCGTCCCAGGAGAGGTTAATGGTGTCCTTGGCGTGATCGGCCCCAGGCGGATGCCATACGGCAGGGCGATTTCCTCGGTGCGCTACATGGGTTCACTAATGAGCGATCTCGTTGCTGAGTTATATACTGGGCCAGCGAGGCAATAGCCCGTAGCTGAGTGGGATGGGTGTGGGGCGAGCAAATAAATAGGGGTGTTACTATGGATGAGAGAGACCCTAGCGCTGAGGAAGTGCCCCCGGTGGTAGAAGAGGGGGCAGAAATAAAAGAGGATGTGACATCGTTGGAAAAGGCGCTCGCTGAGGAGCGGGCCAAGGCTGAGAGCTATCTGGCCAATTGGCAACGGGCCCAGGCTGACTTTGTAAATTTCAAGAGACGCACCGAGCAGGAGCGAAACGAGGTGGTCATGCTTGCCAGTGCCACACTTATGCTAAGCCTGCTTCCCGTGCTCGATGACCTGGAGCGGGCTCTGGAGAGCGTCTCGGAGAAGCTTAGCGGCTTCACCTGGGTCGATGGCATTGCGCTTATCTATCGCAAGCTTAAAGCGACCCTGGAGGGTCATGGGCTCAGTGAGATCAAGGCCCTTGGCGAGCCCTTCGACCCCAACTGTCATGAGGCAGCGCTCTATGATGAGGGGGAGGAGGGGAAGGTTATCGAGGAGTTGCAGAAGGGCTATAAGCTTCATGACCGGGTGCTGCGCCCCGCCATGGTGAAGGTGGGCAAGGGGCAGGAAGAGAAGGACGAAACATCTCAGGAAGAAGTACAGGAGGAGAACAATGGGTAAAGTAATCGGCATCGACCTGGGAACGACAAATAGCTGTGCTGCGGTGATGGAGGCCGGCGAACCCACGGTGATCCCCAGTGCCGAAGGGGGTCGAATCACCCCATCTACGGTGGCGGTAAGTAAGAGCGGGGAGCGGCTGACGGGGCAGGTCGCGAAGCGACAGGCAATCACTAACCCTGATAATACCATTTTCAGCATCAAGCGCCTCATGGGGAGGAAGTTCAAAGAGGAGACGGTGGAGTATGACAAGAAGCTCTTGCCCTACAAGATAACCGAAGCCCCCAATGGCGATGCCAGGGTGGTCATGGGGGATAAGGAGTACAGCCCCGCGGAGATCTCGGCAATGATCTTACAGAAGATAAAGACGGATGCCGAGGCCTATCTTGGGGATAAGGTAACCGAAGCGGTGATCACCGTGCCTGCCTATTTTAACGATAGCCAGCGTCAGGCAACTAAGGACGCGGGCAAGATTGCCGGGCTTGAGGTTCTCAGGATCATCAACGAGCCCACTGCGGCATCATTAGCCTATGGTATGGATAAGAAGAAAGATGAGACCATTGCCGTATACGACCTGGGCGGTGGCACTTTTGATATCTCCATTCTGGAGCTGGGCGAAGGCACCTTTCAGGTGAAGTCGACCAATGGTGACACCCACCTTGGCGGCGATGACTTCGACCAGCGGGTTACCAATTGGCTGTGCGACGAGTTTAAGAGGGACCAGGGGATTGACCTGCGGCAGGATCGCATGGCGCTGCAACGGCTCAAGGAAGCGGCGGAGAGGGCGAAGTGTGAACTCTCCACGGTGCAGAAGACGGATGTCAACCTCCCCTTTATCACCGCCGACGCCAGTGGCCCCAAGCATCTCAATATCACCCTTACCCGGGCCAAGCTGGAGCAATTGGTGGGCGACCTGGTGGAGCAGACTATTGGTCCCTGTCAGCAGGCGCTCTCCGACGCCGGTATTAAGTCGGCTCAGGTTGATGAGGTGGTCCTGGTTGGCGGGCAGACACGTATGCCCCTGGTTCAGGAAAAGGTGAAGCAGTTCTTCGGCAGGGAGCCCTCCAAGGGGGTTGACCCCGATGAAGTGGTGGCCGTGGGGGCGGCAATTCAGGCAGGGGTGCTTAAGGGGGAGGTTAGTGATGTGCTCTTGCTGGATGTCACCCCGCTCACCCTGGGCATCGAGACTCTTGGCAGGGTGATGACCACGCTCATCACCCGAAATACCACCATCCCCACAGCGAAGAGTCAGATCTTCTCCACCGCTGCCGATAACCAGCCCAGCGTGGAAATCCATGTACTTCAGGGGGAGCGTGCCATGGCTGCCGACAATAAGACGCTGGGGCGGTTTATGCTCGATGGCATTATCCCCGCTCCCCGGGGCATGCCTCAGATCGAGGTTACCTTCGACATCGATGCCAATGGCATTGTGAGTGTTAAGGCCCAGGATAAGGGGACGGGCAAGGAGCAGAAGATCGTGATTACTGCCTCCAGCGGGCTCTCTAAGAAGGAGGTGGAGCAGATGCAGAGGGATGCGGAGGCGTACGCTGCTGAGGATGCCAAGCGCCGCGAGGAGGTGGAGACCAGAAACGCAGCCGATACACTGGCCTATACCGCGGAAAAGACGCTTCGGGAGCAAGGGGATAAGGTGCCTGCAGACCTCAAGCAGCAGACCGAGGAGAAGATTGCCAAGGTACGCTCAGCACTCGAAGGGAGCGATATAGCTGAGGTGCAGCGCACCATGCAGGAGCTATCCGGGGCATTGCAGCAGGTGGGCGCCGCTGTATATCAAGCGCCGCCTGGTGCGGAGGCGCCCCCCGGTGAGGAGGAGCCACCAAAGACCGATGAAGGGACTGTGGAGGGTGAGTTCCGCGAGGTTTAGGGAGCGCTAGCTTGAAGAGAGAGGGCGGAGGTCTATCCTCCGCCTTTTTCGGTCAGAGTAATAGGTGGGACCTCCCATCATGGGAATGAGGACAGGAGGTTGACCCATTAGTGCCACTTTGCTATACTTTCAGAAGTTATATTTCGAACTTTACGGTTGCAAAAGAAATTGGGGCGACTTTGAAAAAACCCGATTTTCTCTAATGAAGGCTTGTATAGGGCGATAGGGGATTAAATATTGCACGCGCGGATCATAGGGTGGGGGAAGTATCTGCCACAGCGGGTGCTCACCAATAAAGACCTGGAGAAGATGGTGGACACCTCGGATGAGTGGATCGTGACCCGCACCGGGATCAGGGAACGTCGCATCGTAGGTGATGACGAAGCGACATCGACCATGGCAGTAGCGGCGGGACAGGGAGCCCTCGAGGTTGCCGGGCTTTCGCCAAGCCTGCTCGACTTGGTAATCGTGGCCACCAATAGCCCGGATAGGATGATGCCGGCCTCCGCCGCCCTGGTACAGCATGCCCTGGGCGCCAGGAAGGCTGCTGCCTTCGATGTCGTTGGCGCGTGCAGCGGTTTTATCTATGCCCTGGTTACCGCTTATCAGTTCATTGCCGCAGGCGCTTACAAGAATATACTGGTGGTGGCCAGCGAGGCGATAAGCCGTGCAGTGAACTGGGAGGACCGCTCAACCTCTGTGCTTTTTGGCGATGGCGCCGGGGCGGTAGTGGTGCAGGCAAACGAGCACACCACAGACATGCTCAGCTTTGTGCTGGGCAATGACGGCTCGGGTGCCGACCTGCTTTATATCCCCCACCCTTGCGGCATGCCGAGCAATGTGAATAACGATAGGCGCTACTATATGATTATGGAGGGGAGGGCGGTATTCAAGTTTGCGGTTACTGCTATGGTTGAAGCCTCCAGGCAGGTGATCGATGCCGCCGGCCTCAATATAGCGGACATCGATCTCTTCATCCCCCATCAGGCAAACAGCCGCATCACTCAGGCGGCGATAAAGGCACTGGATATTCCCAACGATAAGGTTTTCGTTAATCTCGATCGCTATGGCAACCTTTCAGCGGCATCGCCCGCTGTCGCCCTTTGCGAAGCGGTGGAGCAGCGGAGGCTCAAAGAGGGCGACCTGGCGGTTCTGGTTGCCTTTGGTGCCGGCCTATCCTGGGCCGCTATGGTGCTGCGCTGGCAGCCAAGCGCCTTTTCTTAAACATTATGGTTACGTCTAGAAATCGGGGCAACTCTATAAAAAACCCGATGTTTTCTCCAGTCAATTATTGAGCGAAATAGGAAAAGAAAGGAGGGGTGAATGCAAGTTAGAGCCATTACTATGATGGATGCGGTCTTCCCCAGGGCAACCCTGGCGCGCGATCTGCTCCTCATCCTCGGTTTCACCGCTGTCACCGCGCTCAGTGCCCAGATCGCCTTCTACATTGGCCCGGTCCCCATTACCGGGCAGACCTTTGCCGTGCTGCTTGCCGGAGCACTCCTGGGGAGTAAGCGTGGCGCGCTGAGCCAGCTTACCTATTTAGGGCTGGGAGCCATGGGTGCTCCTATATTTGCCGGATGGATGGGAGGCCCCGCCGTGCTCATGGGTCCCACTGGTGGCTACCTCATAGGGTTTGTGGCTGCTGCCTTCGTGGTGGGCTTGCTCGCCGAGAGGGGATGGGACCGCCGCACCTGGAGCATGGCTTTAGCGATGCTCATCGGCAGCATTGCAATCTATGTCTTCGGCCTTTCTTGGCTCTCTATCTGGCTCGGTCACTTCGCTCCCAAAAGCTCGGTGCTCGCCACCGGGCTCTACCCCTTCATCCCGGGAGATTTACTGAAGGTCGTTTTGGCAGCAGTGGCCTTGCCCTCGGGGTGGGCTTTGCTGAACCGGTTTGGAAGGTAGTATCAACCACCCTACCGCTAGACCTGGGGTTTTAGCGATATAAGCTTGTGGAGAGTACTGACCCTGACACTTTGGGGTGAGCGGTTGAGAAAAGTTAACAGGGGGTGAGGGTAATCGAAATCACCTGGCTGGGTCATTCTTGCTTCAGGGTTAAGGGGAAGGAGGCCACCCTGCTTGCCGACCCCTATGACGAGAGTATTGGCTACTCGCTGGGAAAGCCCAGGGCAAATATCGTCACCTCCAGTCACCCCCATCCCGGGCATGGCTTCACCTCGGGGGTTGGTGGTGAGCCGAGGATTGTTCGTGGCCCCGGTGAATACGAGATCTCGGGCGTTTTTATCACCGGGATCGCCACCTTCCACGATGCTGAGGAGGGGAGAGAGCGAGGGAGGAACACCATCTACCTCATCGAGATGGAGGATATGACGCTGTGCCATCTCGGCGACCTGGGGCATCCCCTCTCCACGGAGCAAGTGGCGGAGATAGCTAGCGTGGAGGTGCTGCTGGTGCCCGTCGGCGGGTTCTCCACCATTGACGCCGCCACCGCTGCAGAGACAGTGAGGCTACTTCAGCCCCGAATTGTCATCCCCATGCATTTTCAAACTGAGGCGCTACGCTTCCAGTTGGCGCCGGTGGACCGGTTCCTCAGGGAAATGGGGATAAAGGCTGGGTTATCAGCCCAGCCCAGGCTGTCCATAACCAAGGCGGGCTTGTCCGAGGAGACCCAGGTGGTGGTTTTAGATTACCGGAGCTAACTATTCTTCCCACCTACCCACCCAACCCCGATTCCTTCATTGTCATTGCGAGGCACAGCGTGCCGAAGCAATCTCGGTGAGGGGATGGGAGGAAGCATGAGATTGCTTCGCTTCGCCTTCTCGGCTCTGCTCGCAATGACACAAAGGGCCTGTAATGACACCGGGGCTAAAAAGAAAAGCCCCCCGATTTTATCGGGGGGCTTTCTAACTCTAGGTCTTGGCGCTTAGACCGCCCGTCTCGTCCTCACGATGAGCACGATCACCGCAATCAGCAGTATGGCGCTAATAGCGATCACCACCCAGACCCATGCCGGGGTTGGTGCCGCCTCAGCGGCAGTCGGTTCCGCCTTGGTGGTGAAGGTGCCGACATCGCTCCAGGGCGATTCAGTTACCACCGTTCCATCAGCGTCCAGTGTCAAGGCTTTCACCTTCCAGCAGTAGTCGGTGCCATATTCGAGGTCGGCGGTAATCGCATATACTGTCTCAGCACCCAGTGCTGTGGTGCCGGTCTTATCGACCACCAGGTTACCCCAGTCGCAGTCCTCGGCGACCACCAGCTCGTAGTTGGTGGCGGCAACGAGACCGCTCCACTCGAGGATTGGCCGCAAAGCCACATCTTCCTGTCCAGCCTCCGGGCTCTGCAGGATTGGTCTGGCTGCACCAGGACCGAGGGGTGTGTTGAAGCTCCAGGTCTCAGACCACTGGCTCAGCAGCGGCGCTCCAACCGTGGTGGGGACTCCTGCCGCACCTACTCTGACTCTCCAGTAGTAGGTTGTGCCCAACCAGAGCTCGACCGCCTCCACCTGGCCCGCGGTGTAGCCGCTGGCCTCAGCAATTACGGTCTGCATGGCCTCGTCCAGGGCCACTTGATACTGGTAGCTTTTAGCTCCGATCATCCCCTGCCAGGAGAGCACTACTCTGGCCAATCCCTGGTTCTCAAGGATGTCGCCCGAAGTAGCGCCCTTGGTTGGCGTGGCCGGACTCACCTTGCCGGTCAGGGTATCGGTGTAGGTGAGAAGCTGATCGGGATCGGTTGCGGTGTTAACCGCGAACAGGATGTTGGAGCCGGGGGCCACCCTGAGCATCTCTAGCGTGGCGCCCACAGGCAGTGCGAGGAGAGTGTCTAGCATCTCAAAGGTGGGTTCGCCGGGGATAATACTAGTGGGATTAACGCTTCGCGCCACGCCGGCATCTGCGGTGGCATCCGCGGCATATAGGGTGCCATCATCGGTAGCCACCAGCCCATTGATGCCTATACCTGTATGGATGTCCTTCCAGGTAGTGCTAGTGTCGATGACGAACCGGTGTATGGCACCACCGGCGCCATCACTTGCAGCGTAGATGGTATCACTGTCGTCAGCGCCGTAGTCGGCATCGAAGGCCACATACGTATTGCCTACACCTGCCGCATTAGGACCCACTCGCTCGAACTCGTAGGCGGTGCTCTTATCGCGGCAGATATACACCGTACCATCATTATTGCCCACCAGAATGGCTGTATCCGGCCCCACCGCTATCGAGGTCACTTCGCCTGTGATATCGCTCTCATCCGGCTTGTCCCAGGTGATGGCCCCATTGGTGGTCATCCACACATTGCTGAGGCTATCGCCAGTGTATAGGGTGTTCAGGCTGGTCACCGCCAGGGCGGTGATGGGCTCTTGGGAGACGATCCTGCTCCAGGTAGCGGTATCATCTTCGGAGAACCGTATCTCCACGGTACCCTTTTCGGCCACAAATACGGCGCCATTATTGTTGGCGAGCCTTACCATGTCAAAGAGACACGCCGCCGGCTCGTTATTGATATCGGTGAGGGTGGAGCAGTACACCCGCTCCCAGGTGGTACCACCATTAGTGGTCTGCCACAAGCTATTCACGGTCACAACATCGTCATAGGTAACCATGAACAGCGTGTTGTCCGTGGCGTAGCCCGGCGAGGGAATCAGGTCGTTGATCTCGGTGATCACGGCGTCGATTAATCCCCTCTGGTTCCAGGATTTGCCATCCTCGGAGGCAGAGAAAGCGCTCTCAATTCCCCTGGTGCCCACATAGTCAGATCCCATGACCACAGTTGCCATGTCTGTCCCGGTGGGCTGCTTATCGCTGGCAACCCAGGTTGTGCCGCCATCCTCGCTCAAATAGACCAGATACTGCCTGGGCGTCACGGTTGTGTCGAGCAACTCTGTTCCTACCAGGATGGTGGCATCGGCGGCGTCGCCGGATAGCGCTATGCTCCAGATGTTGGTCTCGGTGGGTTCATTGGTGCCCACAAAACGTCTCACATTGAGGTCAGCAGCCAACCAATGACTACCATCCCAATCTATCAGGTAGACATCGCCTATGGAAGAACCAAAGGTACCTGCGCCTACGAATAGGGTGGGATCGTACGCATCGTAGTCATCAGGGAAGCCGATGCAGGCATAATCAGAGGCGAAGTCAAAGCCATCTTGGTCCTCAAGCGTGGCATCGCTTATGGTATTAGCCCAGTCGGAATCCCCGAACTTCGCCTGCACCCAGGTTGACGCGCCATCGGTCACCACAGCGACGATCTGCGCATCGGTGGCATAGTCAGGGGAGAAGACCACATCCAGCACCGAATAGGGCGCAGCGACTTCCTGGGGAACCCAGCCCCCCAGGGGCCACGTCATCAGATATACATTGTCACTGCTGCCAGCGACCAGTGCTAGCCTGAAGTCCTCATCCAGGATTGCATCCAGGGAGGTAATGGTACCGCCCGGGGCAGCCATGGTGGTGAACTCTACGCCGCGGTCGCCGGAGATGCATACATCGAGATCGGTGGCCACCATCACCGTGTCGTCATCCTCCCAGTCGGGGGAGACCACGATGTCTACGATGGGGCCGGGGAAGGATGTAGCCGCTACATTATCAATCTCGGTCATTACCTGCTTCCAGATGTAGCCGCCGTCGGTGGACCGCATCAATGTATCAAGGCCGGGACCGCTGGCGGCGAAGATAGTGCCACCATCGGGGGTGACGGCTATCGGCCCTACATCCGAGAACTCCCATAGCGCGAAATCGCCTTCGGCTCCCTCCTCGGGGATGTTGACCTCGGTCCAATGGAGGATGCCCGGGTCGGCGGATGCGGTTGGCGCCACGCCAACACTTGCCAGAGCTAATGCAACCACCAGCGCCATCACCACCCCAAATAGCTTAGCTTTATTTCCTTTCATAATCTCCTTGTCTCCTTCTGTTCTCTAAGGAATCCTCTCATCACCCCCTTTAAAGGGGATGTTTTCTGACTCCTCTAGGTCTTTTTTTTACCTTTCAACTTGTCCGATACACACCCCTCCTTTCCACAATCTGGCTTGATGGATACCTCCTTATCATTGGAGATGCCCTATCCTTTAGTCGAGCACAAGGCTACAAACAAAATATTAGTAAGTTTTAACACATATTGTCGAATCTGTCAAGCCCCATAGCTGTTCACATGATTTAGCGACACATCACCCCTATGTCACCCTGACCCCGATCAACCAGGGGGAAGGGTCTACAGAAAAGGAATATTGGGGATTATTCGCGAGGTTTACCCTGGGCGAGATTCTTCGGTCCCCCGAGGCCGACAGGTCGGCCGACACTTCGGCCTGAATCGGGGTCCCTCAGACTGACAGAAAGCGAAGGGCTCAGAATGACTAGACGCTCAGAATGACTGGGGAGTGTTACCCACCATCTGCGATCTTTCGTTGAATACCAGTCGTGAGGTGTTAACCCCTTTAATAAAGGAGTGCCCTCCGAATATATTCGGAGGGCACTCTTATCTTCTGCCTTACGCGTAGCGCTTAGGCCGGCCGTCTCGTCCTTATGATGAGCACGATCACCGCAATCAGCAGTATGGCGCTAATGGCGATCACTACCCAGACCCATGCCGGCGTCGGCTCCGCTGCGCCTATCGCCGCAGCTGTGCTGAACGAGGAATCGCCGCTCGATACCTCATTGTCGGCACTCTTGGCCGTGACACTCCAGAAGTAAGTGGTATCAGCATCGAGTTGCGTGGTAGGCTGATAGGCTTCCCCTGTGTAGTCAGTCACAGAGACAATCGTCGCGGTAGCAGTCCGCACCACTAGGTCATATCCGGTGGCCCAGCTAACCTTAGTCCACACGAACGATGTATCGGTAGGTACACCGCGCGCATTAGCGACAGGGCTCACCAGCTCGGGGCCGATGAGACCCCCGGCGGTTATTGTGGTGAAGGACCGAGCCGCACTCCAGTTGCCCAGGACGGGCTCTAGCGCCCGTACCCGCCAGTAGTAGGTCACACCCTGCTCCAGACCGGAGGCTGTAGCGGAGGTGTCGGAGGTTGTTATAGTGGTTGGGCTGGTGAAAGCGCTATCCTTCGACACCTGCAACTCGTAGGTGGTGGCGCCTGTATCGGCCCACGACAGCGGGACGTTCACCGTATTGCCGGCGATCGCGCCCACAGCGGTGGCGCCATCCGCGGGCGCATCCGCACCTGCTGCCGGCCCGGCACCGGAGAGCGTGTCCTCATAGTGTGCCAGCTTGAAGCGCCAGTCCACTACATCCCAGGCAGCGGAGAACAGGTGGTTGCTGCCGGGAACAACGGACATTAGCCACAGCCCGTCAAATGGGCCAAGCACACCTGACACTTTGATCAAGTCGGCGGTTGCTGCGGTGCCGTCAAGGCAGCGCACCATCCCGCCAAGGGTGTACCGCATGATAGACCAAGGTGTGATTGTTCCCATCGAGTCATCGTGGTACAGGGCGAAGGGAACGTAGATGGTGCCATCAGCGCCGATGCTCAGGTCGGTGAGGTACACGTACCTGACGCAATCATCGACGGGTGTGGCCGACTCGGCGATGAAGTCATCAGCGCCGTACAGCGGTACCCAGGTGCTGGCCTGTGTATCAACCAGGTTAACCTCAGCCCGGTAGATGCCGACCTCTGACGTGTCTTGGAGTTCTGCCACGCCTGAGATTGGATTGAGCACCCAGTTGTCCATGGCCCCGCTTGCGGCGCCGTATACCAAGCCGTTATTCTCCCAGTCAGCATCGAAGTTGGCCATGCAGCCAAGAATACCGTCGAGAGTGCCGCCATACCAGGGTTCCCACATCAACTCGTCGCCGACTATGGTGAAGTCGGACTCGGCGCCATCGAGGGATATCCAGACCTCATTAATCGGTGTCAGTCCACCCTGGTAAACAACACCGGCTATAACAGCCTCATCGGTGCTGTATGCTGGTGAGACATTGAGATCGGTAACTATACCCGCATCGGTGAATGCGCCATTGCTCCAGCTATTGCCACGATCGGTGGTCTTGTAGACCCAGCCATTGATGTCACCGGCGAGAATGGTGCTGTTGTCAACCACGCACCAGCCGATCTCGCTCAGGTCCGTAGGAGTAGCCATCGGCGGCATCTGGCTGACGGGATGCCAGGTATCGCCCCTGTCTGGAGAGTACCATATCATGTCAACACCTGCCACACCATTGAGAGCTCCAATACCAGCGAGCAGGAACATGAAGTTGGTATTCGCAAACGCCGGGTCGACCTTGGGCACCCAGGTTAGAGTGGGTAATGGTAACGCTGTTGGTGCTCCGGTGAATATCCCCGGGTTGGCGGTAGCCAACTTACCAGTAGGTACTAGGGTGAATCTCGGGGTACCCTCCTGCAGCAGCCGCTCCCAAACCACAGCGCCGTTGGGGCCGGTGGGGGCCTGCCTCCACAGGCTCAGCGTGTAGCCACATGGATTAATCGCCTGGTACCATTCGCTGGAAGTGGCAACGAAAACCGTGTCATCATTGGCGTAGTTTGGCGATGTCTCTAAGTACGCCATGGTGACATACCAGATCACCCCATTCACGTCAGTAGTCACCGCAAGGTCATCGAGGAGGCCAATGCCGTTATAGACCGAACCAGTCGATGCTACTATCTGCTTGGAAATGCCGCTGGAGGTAGCCATCGGTAGGGCCGGGTTGCAAACAGCAATCTCTGTGTAGGTAGCAGCGAGTGCTACATCGCCGGTGTCGGCAAGCCAGATAGGCCACGAGCCTGTTGGCGACTTGATGCTTGGTGTCCATCCGGGCCACAGTGTGAGGCTTTTGCCCTCAATCACGTTGTTAAACGATTGTGAGCTCACATAGCACGTGCCTGCCCCGGTGGTGCCGGTAAACATGATGTCAGAGAACCGAGCGTAGGCGGCAGCATTTCTCACCAGCACCAAGGAGGATGGGCCTGTCAACAGCGGCAGGGCCTTCACCGCGTAGACTTCTCCGCCAGCAACAGTCCAGTCATTAACGAAGGCGAAGACCCAGGGGTTGCTAGTGTAGTGGAAGTCATCGGCCACGTCCGTCCCCGCCGCGGGTAGACCCGGAACCGGGGAGGGAACAGTCCCAATCCCAAAAATCCCATCGATGAGCGTCGGGCCATTCCACAGACCGTCGCTGCTGACGTAGAAGCTCATGATGACGTCATTATTAACCGCAAAGTCATTCAGGATGGCAATGATCACGCCGTCATCGGTGTAGTTCGGCGAGAACATCACATCCAGAGCCTCGTAACCCAAGCCGTATGGGACATTACCTACCCTCTTGTCTCTCCAGGAGAGAAGGTTGTCCTCGTTCCAGGTGAAGACGCCCTCGCCCCAAGTCAGGCCAACACCATAGGACGATATGCCCACCACCGCCAGATAAGTGCCAGGATTGTTGATGTTCTCAGCGACATCCAGCGAGCTGATGAAGTCATTCGGGATAGCAGTGTCGGGGTCAACTACTCCAGGACACTCGGGATTGATCCTGGTGAACGCTTGACCGCCGTTGATGGAGCGGTACAGGTTGTCGTCGGTTGCCAGGAACACCACCTGGTTGGCGGTGTCGGTATCATCATAGTTCGGCTGGGGCACGATTTCCACCGGAACCCCAATAGCCCCAAAAACCGTGGGTTCGTTCGTCGGGATATGCCACATCAGGCTCCAGGTATAGCCGCCATCGGTGGACTTGAAGACAGCGAAGTTCGACCACTTGGGGGTCCAGCGTGCCCCGCTGGTATCCTGAACGATGGCGAAAACGGTGCCATCATCGGCAGCGGTGATGTCCCAGATATCGCTATCGGGGAACATCTGGTAGTTATTGACGCTGGGCAATGCCATCCTGGAGAAGCTATTGGCACCCGGATCAGCGCTAACGGCGATTGGGGCTATGGCCACAGAGCTAAGCACCAGGGCCAGGGCCACAAACACCATCACAATACTTGGTAATTTAACTTTCATCTATCCTCCTTACTAAACAGGATCTAAAAATCCACCCCTTTTCAAAAGGAGCGAATCTTCTCTCTCACTCTTACCTTACCCCATTTATCACCCCCTTCCCTTTTTTCGAAATTTAAGGTACGCCTTTTAGGCTGATCTGACTTTATAAGGCAATCCCGGCTTCCTGATTGCCACCTCTAATATTGGGGCTCTTCCCCTCGCAATGGGCCCAAATATGGGCCCCAAAATGTAAAAATAGAAGCTAACCCGAACAGATGGGAGCTAGCTTCCCATAAGCCATATTCCCCAGTTCCCGCAATTACCAGCAATGCCACTCATCACCGCCAATCCCTGCTCTTTGTTCCCCTCCTACCATAGCAAAGCCAAACGCCTCTGGTTCGGCGGTACGTTGTGTTATCTTAAACATAAAAACTCTATTTGTCAATACCTGTGCCATAGTATAAGGCTATTTAGCGATTTGTCAAGTATCGCACTGATATCTTGGCGCGCTACATCTCCTTGGACAGGGTGGCAAGGAACTCAGCGTTGGATGAGGTCTTGGCTAATCTCTCCAGAATCCGCTCAGTAGCCTCGGTAGGACTTTGCGAGTTTGCGGCTACCAGGTTCGCCATTCGGCGGAGCAGCCACACCTTTTGTATCGTTTTCTCATTCAGCAGTAGCTCCTCACGGCGTGTGCCGCTTCGCATGATGTCCATGGAGGGGAAGATGCGGCGCTCCGCGAGCTTGCGGTCGAGATGAATCTCCATATTCCCTGTCCCCTTGAACTCCTCATAAATAACCTCGTCCATTCGGCTCCCGGTATCGATGAGGCAGGTAGCAATGATGGTTAGTGAGCCTCCCCCCTCTGTGTTGCGGGCCGCGCCAAAGAAGCGCTTTGGGGGGTAGAGGGACGCCGAGTCTATGCCACCGGAGAGGGTGCGCCCGCTGGGGGGCAAGGCGAGGTTGTAGGCGCGAGTGAGGCGGGTGATGCCATCGAGGAGGATCATCACGTCCTTCCCGTTCTCCACCAGGCGCTTGGCCCGCTCCAGGGCTAACTCAGCTACCTTGGTGTGGCTCTCCACCGGCTCGTCGAACGTGGAGCTGATCACCTCCCCCTTCACTGAGCGCTTCATATCGGTGACCTCCTCGGGGCGCTCCCCGATGAGGCATATCATGAGATGGATATCATTGTAGTTGGCAGCGGTGCCATTGGCGATGTGCTTGAGCAGCATGGTCTTGCCTGCCTTGGGTGGGGAGACGATGAGCCCCCGCTGCCCGCGACCGATGGGCGCAATCAAGTTCAACAGGCGGGTGGCGAGATTGGCGGAGGTGGTTTCCAGGTTGATGAACCTGTCGGGGAAGGTCGGGGTCAGGGAATTGAAATTGGGGCGATTCTTTATCTGCTCAGGGTCGATGCCGTTGACCGCCTCGATGCGCAACAGGCTATAGTATTTCTCCCCGTTCTTGGGCAGCCTCATCTGACCGGTGATCGCATCACCGGTCCGCAGCCCGAAGCGCCGAATCTGAGATTGGGATACGTAAACGTCGCTGGCCCCGGGCCTGAGGTTGTCTTGGCGTAGGAAACCGTAACCTTCATCCATGATCTCCAGAACACCGCCGCCAAAGAGATTTCCCTGAAGCTCGGCGCTTGCCTGGAGAAGCCTCAAGACCAGATCATGCTTCTTCAGCGCGGTATAGCCGGAGATGCCCAGTTCCTTGGCTATTTCCAGCAGCTCCTCGCGCGTCTTAGCTTCCAGTTCCGTAATACTGATGCTACTGATGCTCATTTTCTCATTACCTCTCTCTTCTTCACTTTATCCCCTGGGATTGCTTCGGGGTACTCGCAACGACAGTGAAAGCCCCGCTGTCATTGAGAGCCGAAGCCCTGAGCGAAGCGAAGGGGCAGCGAAGCAATCTTATTATTTAATCACCTTTTTCCAGTCTTCAGCAAAGCGGGCGATACCGATATCGGTGAGGGGATGACGAATCATCTGCATCAGCAGGCTGTAAGGGATGGTAGCAATATGAGCCCCTGCCTTGGCCGCAGCGATTGGGTGAAGCGGATGACGAAGGCTAGCGGCAATCACCTGGGTAGTAAGATTATAACGATTAAAGATCTCTACTGCATCGGCAACTACCGCCATCCCCTGATGACCGATATCGTCGAGTCGCCCCACGAAGGGGCTGACATAGGTGGCACCCACAAGGGCACCCAGAAGCGCCTGATTTGTGGAAAAACAAAGGGTGAGGTTGGTCTTGATGTTCTCCCCAGAGAGCACGCTTATTGCCTCCAACCCCGCCTCTGATACCGGTATCTTGACCACGATGTTCTCATGCCATGAGGAAAGCTCCCGTGCCTCCTGTTTCATCCCTTCGGCATCTAGGCTGAGCGCTTCTACAGAGATGGGGCCGGGAACAATGGAACATATCTCAAGGACCGCTGCCTTAAGGTCACCGGCCCCTTCCCTGGCAACCAGGGTGGGATTTGTGGTCACGCCACTGATGACCCCCAGCCTGGCAGCATGGCGGATGTGCTCAATGTTTGCCGTGTCAAGAAAAATGCGCATTTCTTAGATTCCAACTCCCTATAACTAGCTCACGCCAGAGGAAGAGGAAATTATACAAGGGGCAAGGTGGGCTGAGCCCCCTCGCGTAGCACCCCTTTGGCGACCCCAACGAAATCGCGGAACAGGGGATGAGCACGGTTGGGACGCGACCGGAATTCAGGGTGAAATTGGCACCCCACCATAAAGGGGTGGTCACGAAGCTCGCCGATCTCCACCAACCTCCCCTCCGGGGAGAGACCGCTGAAAACCATGCCTGCGCCCTCCAATGTCTCCCGAAAATCATTATTGAACTCGAAGCGATGGCGATGGCGCTCATAGACTACCTGCTCCCCGTAGGCTGAAGCGGCTCTTGTCCCCGTTACCAGATGACACGGATAGCCGCCCAACCGCATTGTCCCCCCCTTTCCCGACGCCTGGCGCTGACCCGGAAGCAGGTCGATCACCGGATAGGGGGTCTTCAGGTCAAACTCGGTAGAATTGGGCTCAGGGGAGCCCAGCACATACCGGGCATACTCAATAATCATAACATGCATACCCAGGCATAGCCCTAGATAAGGGATTTTATTCTCCCGGGCATATCTGGCAGCGGTCACCATCCCCTCAATGCCTCGAACGCCGAAGCCGCCGGGAACCACAATCCCTTGAACGGGGCGCAGCAAGCTATCGCCATCTCTCTCCAGATCCTCCGAGTGAATCCAATGGATCTCCACATCTCGGTCATGATAGACCGCGGCGTGGCGCAGCGCCTCCTTAACTGAGATGTAGGAATCGCGTAGCTCCACGTATTTACCAACAATGGCGATAGAGACTGATTCCTTGGGCTCTTTCATCTGCGCTACAAGATGTCGCCACTCGCTGAGATCCACGCTTATGTTGGGTAGGTCAAGCATCTCCACAATGAGTTGCCCCAAGCCCGCTTCCTCTAGAATAAGGGGGGTCTCATAGATTACTGGCAGGGTGAGCAGGGGCACTACGGCCCGCCGGTCCACATCGCAGAAAAGGGAGATCTTGTCCCTGATTTCGTCAGTGATTGGCTGATCGCTGCGGCATACAATAACATCTGGCTGGATACCAATGCGCCTCAGCTCATTGACGCTGTGCTGGGTGGGCTTGGTCTTCAGCTCTCCTGTGGAGGTGAGATAAGGAAGGAGGGTGACATGGACATAAAGGACATTCTCCCGCCCCACCTCGCTCCTCATCTGGCGGATTGCTTCAAGGAAGGGGAGCCCCTCGATGTCGCCCACCGTGCCCCCCACCTCGACAATAACCACGCTTGCCTCGCTCTCTCTGGCCACCTCGCTGAAACGACGCTTTATCTCATTGGTAACGTGAGGTACCACCTGAATGGTGCCGCCCAGAAAATCACCCCGCCTCTCCTGGGCGATGATCGAGCTGTAAATCTGCCCCGTGGTCACGCTGGAGGAAGCAGTAAGGTTGGTATCGATGAAGCGTTCGTAGTGACCTAAGTCGAGGTCGGTTTCCTCACCATCCTGAGTAACGAAGACCTCCCCATGCTGATATGGGGACATCGTCCCCGGATCAACATTGATGTAGGGGTCCAGCTTTTGAACGGAGACCGAGATGTTGCGGCTCTTCAAGATCCTACCTATGGAGGCGACAGCGATACCCTTTCCCACAGAGCTAACAACGCCGCCGGTCACAAAGATATACTTCGTCATCCCTTTTGGTTCCTTATGGGGAAAGGACACTTAGCTTATTGCTAGAAAGCTTTCTTTCTCGTGGTATCCAAATTACACAGGGGTAACAACCTTCAGAGGACTCGAGGTCTACCCTCAAGTTAGTATATTATAAGGCTTCAATTCGATAATGTCAAGACCATTTTTAGTCCTTTTCGCCCGTGAGATTGGTCGTCGGGTAGAACTGTGTTATAATGTGCTGGCTCTGGTGCAGATTAGAGGTGTGGTGTAATGAGGATCGCCATTATCGGATTGGGGTTAATCGGGGGGTCGATAGGCTTAGCGCTCAGAAGGGCAGGGGCGGGTTTTGAAGTGGTAGGTTTCGCTCGCCGGCCTGAGGTCGCATCGCGGGCGCTTGAGCTGGGGGCGGTGGACCGCACTGAGGGAAGTTTGATTTCCGCAGTGAAGGATGCTGAGCTGGTTCTTATAGCCACCCCGGCGATGGCGATGAAGGAGATACTGGCCGAGATCGGGGGGAGCCTCCGCGAGGGCTCCATCGTCACCGATACGGCGAGCACCAAGGCTAAGGTTATGGATTGGGCGGAGGACACTTTGCCCCCATCGGTGAGCTTCATCGGGGGGCATCCCATGGCGGGTAAGGAGACCTCCGGGATTGAGGCCGCCGATGGTGATCTCTTTCAGGGCTGCACCTATTGCCTGATAGCGGGGAGAGGGGCTGCCCAAGAGGCGCGCGATACGGTTGCGGGGCTGGTAAGGCAGATCGGGGCAAACACCCTCTTTATCGATGCCTCGGAGCACGACAGCTTGGTCGCTGGCGTCAGTCATCTTCCACTACTCATCTCGGTAGCCCTTGTCGCGGCGACCACAAGAAGTCCCTCGTGGCCCCAGATGGCAAGGCTTGCCGCATCAGGGTTTCGCGACCTTACTCGATTGGCATCGGGGGACCCTCGGATGAGTCGGGACATCTGCCTCACAAATAGGGAGCCCATCCTTCACTGGATCGATGATTATATTGAGGAACTGAGGGCACTGCGCCGCCTGGTTAGCGAGGGTGGTGTAAAGGGAGGTGGTGGGGAGAGCGAGAAGCTAGGGGAGGCCTTTATGCGGGTGCGGGAGGAACGAGAGGGTTGGCTGCGAATATAGGGGTGGGTTTATTATGAAGCAGCGGGTAAAAGGTAGCTCAATTCTCAGGGGTGAGATCACACCGCCGGGAGACAAGTCCATATCCCATCGCGTCCTTATCCTGAACAGCATAGCCAGGGGGAGGGTGAGGATCGAGAATCTCGCTCCGGGCGATGACGTCTGTGCCACGATGTCCTGTTTAAGGGCTTTGGGGGTGGAGATTATCGAGGAAGGAGGCACGCTTATCGTATCCGGGGTGGGCAGAGCAGGCTTCAGGGAACCCAGCGATGTGCTCCAAGCCGGCAACAGTGGCACCACGATGCGCCTTCTGGCGGGGCTCCTTGCCGCTCAGCCCTTCTTCTCTATAGTTACCGGGGATGAATCGCTGCGCGCTCGGCCGATGGATCGTTTGATCCATCCCCTGCGCTTAATGGGAGCGGAGATCTGGGGGCGGGGGAGTGATTCCCTGGCCCCGCTAGCGATCAAAGGGAATAAACTCAAGGGCATAGACTATCGCCTCCCGGTGGCGAGCGCCCAGATAAAGTCGGCGATCCTAATTGCAGCCCTCTTCGCCAAGGGGAATACCACCGTTGTGGAGCCGGCGCCTTCACGGGATCACACCGAGCGCATCTTGATGGCCATGGGGGTCAAGCTCCAGCGTAAGGGCACCAGGATCAAGCTTATCCCCGCTGCCCCCAGCGCACCGAGCGATGTTCGCGTCCCTGGGGATATAAGCGCTGCTGCCTGCTGGCTCGTTGCCGGAGCGATTCACCCCAACGCCCAGATAAAAGTTATAAATACAGGGATCAACCCGACAAGGAGTGGGATCATCGATGTCCTGGTCCAGATGGGTGCCAGGCTCGGGGTGGAGCGGGTGCGAAGGGAGAGCGGCGAGCTCGTGGCCGACCTGGCGATCGAATCCAGTGACCTGGTAGCGACGCACATTGGGGGAAGCCTCATCCCCAGGCTTATCGATGAGCTCCCGCTTATTGCCCTAGCTGGCTCCTTTGCCCGCGGGACGACCACAATCGTAGACGCTCAGGAGCTCAGGGTTAAGGAGTCGGATAGGATCGGGACCACGGTGAGGGAGCTATCGAGGCTGGGGGTGGATATAGAAGAGATGCCCGATGGCATGGTTATTCGCGGGAGTGGGGGAATCGCTGGTGGAGAATGCGCGAGCCACCGTGATCATCGTTTGGCGATGACCCTGGGCATTGCGGCGCTGGTGGCTCAAGGGGAAACGGTGATCCATAATGCCGAGGTGGTAGCTATGTCCTATCCCAACTTCTGGCAGGACCTGGAGAGGCTCACCAGTGGAAATTAGCAGGAGTGTTCAACTGTCACCCCGACCATCACTTCACTGTCACCCTGAGCGAAGCGAAGGGTCTGGAGATTCTTCGCTTCATTAGCAGTGATAGCAGGGCTAAGAGCTCGGAATGAGGGGTGGATTGCTATAGAATTTAATCGAAAGGGGGTAAAGATAAAAAGAGGAACATGACTACCGAGCTAATTCATGTGGGTTTTGGCAATGTACTGGCAATAAATAGGGTGATCGCCATGGCACCCCCGAACTCAGCCCCCACCAAGCGAATGGCTCAAGAGAGCAAGAGCAAGGGTATGATCATTGACCTGACCAACGGTAGAAGGACAAAAGCGGTGCTGGTTATGGACAGCGGCCATATTGTGCTGGCAGCCATCGCTCCGGAGACCATCGCGGGCAGGCTGACGGCGACTCGGGAGGGTTAGGCCTGAAGGCGCAGCAGCCACATCCTAGGGCGAAGCCACTGCTTATCGTGGTCTCCGGCCCCTCCGGCGCGGGCAAGGATGCAGTGCTCGCCCGGGTGAAGGGATCGGGGCAGCCCCTACATTTCATGGTGACGGCAACCACCCGTCCGCAGCGGGAGGGGGAGAGCGATGGAGCGTCCTATCACTTCGTTTCCCGTGAGAGGTTTCAAGAGATGGTGGAGGGGGGAGAACTGCTGGAGTGGGCTGAGGTCTACGGCAATCTTTATGGGGTGCCCCGGCGCCGGGTAAAAGAGGCCCTGGAGCGAGGGCACGATGTCCTGGTGAAGGTCGATGTTCAGGGGGCGGCAACGATTAAACGTGCCGTGCCCCAGGCGCTGCTCATTTTCCTGACCCCTCCCTCTATGGCGGCGCTGGAGGAGCGACTTAGAGACCGCAGCACCGAATCGGCCGCCGAGCTGGAGCAACGCATCGCCACCGCTCGTGGGGAGATGAAGCAGCAGGGGATGTTCGATTATGTGGTGGTGAATGATGAGGTGGAAATGGCGGCGGCCGAGATCGAGGCCATTATCGCCGCGGAGAAGCGCCGGCCAAGGCCAAGGGCTGTTAACCTATAGCGCGTTGTAGGTCTCTTGGAGAAGCAGCGCGTCCCCCTCGCGGTCAGGGCTTTCGCAGATGATAAGCCCCTTTACCTCAAGCTCCTTTAACGCTTTGAGGAGTTCCACATAGCGGAGGTCCGACTCCCTTAAGTTCAGATGCTTGATCTCCCCTTTTCTGCCGTACTGGATTCCCGAAAGGTGAATATGCATCTGATCCAGGGCCCGTCTCCCCAGCCTGCCTTCCACCTGTTTCAGTATGGCCATGAATTCCTCGTAGGAATTGAACCTCCCGGTTCTGGCATGAAGGTGGGCGAAGTCGAGACAGAGGGCGACTCCCTCTATTTCAGCGCTCAGGTTCAAGACCTCCTCCAGGGTGCCGAATTGACTGCCTTTCCCGGTGGTCTCTGGCCGCAGTAAGACCCGATGGCCCGCTTCCCTGAGCTGATTCACCGTCTCCTCCAGTGTCTCTTTTGTTCTGTCATATACCGCTGAGGGCGGATCGTTAAGATAGAAGGCAGCGTGAAACACGATGCCCTCAGCCCCGAAGAGCGAGGCGATGCGCGCGGTATGAATCAACCTCTCCTGGCTGGCGACGACCTTCTCTTTCTCATGGGCATTGAGATTGATAAAATAGGGGGCATGGGCGGTGAGCCTCACGCAGTACTTTTTCGCTACCTCACCCACTTCCTGTGCCATTCGCTCATTCATCTTCACCCCGCGCGTAAATTGTACCTCCATACAACCAAGCCCCAGCTCCGCTACTCGCTCGATGCCGGATTCGGTTGCCTGGGATATGGAGCTGGGGGGGACGCCTGCGGTGCCGAAAAGGAGTTTATCGCTCATAACCATCGCTACTATAAGTGCATTCTAGCTGCCGTCCTGGGTAGTGTCAAGGAATCTTGCTTGACATGGGACGAGGAGGGCGATATTCTGCGGGAATAAGCGATGTCAGACTTAAAACCGGTGCCCCCTGGGGAGAGCGAACTGGAGGTGTTGCCCCCGGAGAAGGCCCGGGTCACCACCTTCACCTCGCTCAAGAATCGCCAGTATCGCTGGTTCTGGCTGGGGATGCTCGCCTCCTTCATCGGGATACATCTGCAGCTGGTGGCCCGTAACTGGCTGGTCTATGAGATGACCGGTTCCGCGCTGTCCCTGGGGATCGTGATCGCTGCTTGGGGACTCCCGATCCTCCTGCTCTCGCTTTATGGGGGCGCGGTCGCCGACCGGCTCAAAAAGCGCGACCTGCTTATCGTGACCCAGGTGGCCAATGGCATCATCACCCTGATCATTGCTATCCTGATCGCCACTGGGGGGATTGCCCTGTGGCATCTCATCGCCGCTGCGGCGCTCACCGGCATTATCTTTGCCTTCCATGTCCCAGCGCGCCTGGCGATTATCCCCGAGCTGGTGCAGAAGGAGGAGATCCTGAATGCCATTGCCCTTAACTCCACCGGGATGAATCTGTCAAGGTTTGTTGGCTTCGCTATTGGAGGAGCGTTGCTAGGGGTTATCGGCGTGGCCGGCGTCTACTATGTTGTGGTGTTCTGCTTTTTTGTGTCGGCGGCCTTGCTATTTATGCTCCCGGTAGTGGAGAAGGTTCGCCAGCGAGCAGTCACCTCGATAAGGGTCGACCTGGTGGAGGGGGTGCGCTATATTTACCACAGCCCCCTCTTACGCTCGCTGCTGGCGATGGCCTTTGTCTCCATCGCCTTTGGCCTGCCCTACATGAACCTTATGCCGGTATTTGCCGTTGACATCTTCGATGTTGGCGAGTTTGGCCTGGGATTGCTTCTGGGAATGGCGGGGCTGGGGGCGCTGATCGGCTCTCTTATCATCGCCTCCCTGGGCGATTTTAGGAGGAAGGGCCTGCTTTGTATCGGCCTCGCTTTCGGGTTCGGGGCCGCCGTGGCCCTCTTCGGCTTCTCCGATTCCTATCCCCTCTCTCTGGCGCTGCTTATCGCGGTCGGTCTGCTTGGCGCTGGCTATTTGGCGGTCAACAATACCCTGATTCAGAGCAATGTGCCCCATGAGATGCTGGGAAGGGTGATGAGCATATATGTGATGACCTTCGCCATGATGCCATTGGGGACATTACCGCTGGGCGCTGTTAGTGAGGCTATCGGGGCACAACCAGCAATAGGGGCTGGGGGCGTCATTGTGGTCCTGTTTACCCTGGGGATGGCTATCTTTCACTCCAGACTGAGGCGACTGGAGTAAGCGGCCCGGGGTTACTCTTCCTCTTCCACCTCGGTTATCTCCTCTTCACCAAGGTAAGGGAGCAGGGCCTCCGCCTTCTCGCCCCTTCTCCTCCTGGAAAGGGGGAGGGACTCGATAGCTTGTCTTAACCCTAAGAGCCCTTCCCTGGCCTCCCCTGCCACCTTCACTACCACCCCCGTAAGCCCGGTCTCCCAAAGCTCTTTGAGGTCTTCGCTTGACATACCGAGGGGTGCTCGCGCCACCAGGGGCTTACGCACCAGGTTTGCCAGATGCTGGCAGACCATCAGTCGCTGCACCGAGAGGGAAGGCTCGCCACCGATAAGCACAACATCGATAGGCAACTGCGCGGTAGCTCTTATCAAGCCATCGGGCAGCGAGGGCTCGACCTTCACAATCCGCCCCATCTCTTCCTCTCGAAGCAGCATGAGCGGTGCTTTTTCTGCGTCGCAGACCAGGAAATCGCACCCCGCACTTTTAAGCCGGGAGAGCTGCTCCTCACTCGCTTCGCCCAGGGATACTCCCCAGGGGAGCTCCCCTAAAGAGGCGACGAGTTTTTCGAGTTTTTCGAAAAATTTCGTGCTCTCCGCCTCGCTCAGCAGCACGGCATCGGCATTCTCCTTGGCCGCAGCGACGGCAGGGGCATCCCCTGCGGCCAGGACAGCGATAAGCACCATACGGGGGCTTTTCGGTGCCGCTACCGCCGACCTGAAGCCCAGAGGCGGGGGCGAACCTCGAGATACCTGATTCAACTTATCCAGAAGCTTGCTCACTATTCCTCCTTTTTCCAGCTTTATGGTTGCAAAAGAAGCCAGGGCGACTTTAAAAAACCCCGATTTTCTCTATTGGAGGCTGTTATAGGGCGAAAGAGAGCCAGCGGTCGGAATCGAACCGACGACCGGCGGTTTACGAAACATCTGCCCCTTTTTTCGACCTGATTTATAGCTAAGACCACCATTTTTATGCCCAAAAGAGCAGCAGTTTTTGCATCACCCAGAAATTAATTCAGAAAAATTATACAAAAATTCGGAAAAAATTCAAGGGAATATCTGTGATGTTTGTGTGATTATACTTAGCTTACCTTTCACTCTTTGAAGATTCTATTGCGTCTTAAGAAGTCAGTAATCGATTCCTATCTTCAAGATAGGGCTATCGACGGGCATCTCTCTGAAGCACGTTAGTCCTTGTAACCACCGCGGTTTCTGCCCCGTCTGATTTCCTCAGGAATAAAATCGGATACTTTCGCTGTCGCGACACATGCTGCCGTGTCTGCCGCACCATAGTAGACCAGAACCTCATCGTTATCCTCGAGGACCTCCTTATCTACACTTGGGACAGCGCCACACGTGAATACTACATTAGGAACGTAGCATCCCTCCTCGCCTATCTCGTAAGCTTCCTCTGGCTCCAAGACGGGATTGGGAGAGCGATAAACCAGCTGGTACGGGTCGTCCAGTGCCACCAGCAGGACGCCTAGCCGGTAGACAAAGGATTGGTCAACACCGTGATAGATGAGCAGCCAGCCATACTTGGTCTTGATAGGCTGACACCCGCCGCCAATTTTGAACCCATCCCAAGCCATTCCTGCTCCTGGGCCTAGCAGTATTCGATGGTCTTCCCGGGGCCAGGGAGAGTCCAGACGCTCAGAGGAGGAAATCCAAATACTTGGATCAATCCTATGGTACATGATATATCGTCCGTCGAACATCTCTGGGAAAAAAGTGGCATCTTTATTATCAAAGCCTGGGAAAATAAGGCCATGTCTTTTCCACTGGCTCCACCGACGGCGTAGGAAGTCGTTAAGAGCGATAGAAGCTAGCGCGATCTGCGCAGTGACACTATCATAGGCTGTATATAACATATAAATGCGTTCCTTTATCAGGACAGGTCTAGGATCCTCGCAACCCCTCTTCTCCCACTTGTCCACCGGTTCAAATATCGGTTCCTCCAACCTCTCATCGATATGAAAACCATCTGAGCTTACGGCCAGCCCTATTCGGGAGACCTCATCCTCTCCGCATGCGCGATACAGGATGTAGATCTTACCATTCAACTTCATGGTACCTGGATTGAACACGTACTTAGACTCCCAGGGATGTTCCGCTATCCCCCGGAGTATGGGATTCCCCATGAACCTGATTAGCTTGCCTGCTTCAGGCTCGGCCGGACGTGGCAATCGCTCCGGCATAACCTTCTCCACCGTTTCCCATCCGGGCACGAGCAACCGTGCCAGGTTTTCAGATTCCTTCCCGTGACCCATAAGCTCTGTGATCTTCCCGTCCATATATTCCTCGCTGCCGCCTACAGCTTTGAGCATTTCCACCAGAAACTCCCTTGACGCCCAGTCTCTCTCTACGTGCAGTGACAGTGGGGTGGGCAGGCCTTTACCGCCTTTGAAGCTGTAGCTGGACCAAGTCCAAGCAGAGCAAGGAAGGAATGTCCCGTCGGGAAGGGACAAGGCAAGATGGTAGCAATCCGCGAGGTAGCTTAAGTTTGTCGTCAGATGCAACAGAGAGGGATCCCCCGCCTTTTCTAGATCGCTGATCATCTTCCTGAAACGCTCGATTACTTTTCTCTGGAGCTTGTTTTCAAATATGTTATGCGCTGACAAAGGATCCTTTCCCCAGTGGCCTTTCAGTGAATTTATCACCCTAGTCCCGAATTCTTTTCTCTCTCGCGCGAACTGTTCCCAGATTTCCCCGATACTCTCAGCCTCGACGATATTCTTAGCTATTGTTAGTGAATAGCGTAGCTTGGGGAATTCTCCGCCGGCTCCTGCAGGCAGGTTGCTGATGACGATCCTTCCCGCGAGCTTGACCAGGTGCGATGGCTCTCTAAGTTGGGTAAGCATGGGGAAATCATCATAGCTTTCCACTAGTGGCTCTATGCTCAAATGAGTGAAATGCTCCGGGCGGGCGTTTCCCGCTATCCAATCCCATACTCTTGCCGTGTGTGCCTCCTCCTCTGAGAGACTTGCTAGAGCCAGGATATCATTTGGCCCATATTTCCCACTGAGGTCAGCCAGACTAGTTGCCCCGAATCTGATAAACAAGTTCTTGGGAGGATTGCGTTCCAGGAGCCGGTCGGCCACCTCGGGCTTCAGAGCGAAGGTTGCAGAGTGAGGCATGTTCTGGAATATGCCTTTGGCGACACTCATGGTTCCGTGCACCGTTGAGAGATCACCGGTTAAAAGAAATTCGCCCGTGTCCTTTTCCACCTCGAGTATCAGCTCTTTCAGGCTCTGGACTATCTCGTCGGAAGTCGCCTCTCGCGGTAACTTGAGCCCATCACGAAGAAAGTCCTCGAATTCTTTTCGGTACCTCTGAAGAATACCTTTGTATGTGTCATCGGTGCTTACGATATCACCGGTAGGCGCAACAAGTTCCTTGGGTGCTACAATGGGAAATCCAGGTATGAACGCGCGGTACGTCACCTTAGGCAGAAGGGGCTGAATCGCCTTTTCCTTCTCGCTCCACCGCACTAGGAAGTCGGGTTTCCGCTTGATGAATTCCTCAGTACTTTGCTCAATCACCCATTCCGCTGTGGAAGCTATAAAGTACTGCGCTCTCTCGGGAGAAGCAAAACTCAACCCTTCCTTGAACCCGCCAAACTCCTGTGCAAACCCGGCCTCCCTAGCGTTGCAGATTGGGATAAAAGCATTTATGATGCTGTCCTTGGTGTACTCCTGCTCGAGACAGTAAATAAGCAGGAAATCATAAGCGATCTCCGCCCATAGACCTGATGAGAACTTGAAGTCGGTCGGATCACTTCCTCGTAGCTTCCGCAGCTCTCTTAAAGCCTCTCGAGATAAGAACTCTTGGTACAACCCTTCAAACTCGTTGAAACCTTCTTTGTACCGCTCAATCAGCTTGATAGGGTCTGTTGTTACCTCTTCTGGCCAGTGGTTCTTTCTGTCCCCGAATATGGCTATAGGATGTACTATGTCCCCTTGCTGCTGCCACCACCCTTTGCTAGCCAATGTCCCTTCGAAGACTGCCCTGATCTGCTGCCTCCACACCGTTTCACCGTCTGGGCAGCCTCCATTGATCTTCACTCCTAGGCTTGTTTCGCATATATTCGCTGCGCCGGTGACAGCTCTTGTGATAAGCCGGATGTCTAGACCGTGATTACCGACCTGATTGCTCCATATATCGGATTCGTCGAGATAGCCTTTCACTAACCTGCTTGAGATCCCCAGTATTGAGCCTGGTAAGCCCGCTACTTTGAGATTGTAAATGGAAGCGAGTAAAGGACGAACTAAGTGATTTGAGCCCGGCGTATCGAGGTAATGACTGTTGAACCTCGGAATAACAAGGTCCATACCCTCTTTGCTTATCGGAAAAAGGAGACGCCTCACCCATTCCGGAGCCAGACCTTCAATATCGTCCTTGATATCTCTGCTTTTAAGGTCTGCCTCAAACAAGGCTAGGTCGGCATGGAGTCTGTTTGCTACCTCCATTATTGCCCTCACGGTCCATACCTTGCCACTCACGAGTTCATCCTTCATGAGGAAGGCAATGCACTGTATGGTTCGCTTTAGACGGACTTGCTGAACCGCCTGTAGGGCTTCCTCTCCCTCCTTGCCACCAACGCAAACAAGGATGCACCTTTTATCAGGGAAAAATTGGACAAGCCCTCTTACTAAAGTCTCGCAGACGTGCCCGATTGTATCGGATTCATTTTGGAAAGGGAGGCCAACTACTATGTCAGCTTCCCCTATATCGCCTGCCTCTGCGAGAGGTTCATTCAGCGAAGTCGCGTAGGCTTCTTCAGAATCTTGGGTATTTCTATTCATATCTTTGAATTCTGTCCCCCGTCTAAATAGGGAGTTGCCCGGTATCGACGTAAACTATCTGTACATTAGCACATACGTCTTTGACCATACAATAGCTCTTGCGGGAGGGTTGACATGTTGGTCCTGAGACCAACAGCTGCTAAAGATAAACACCTTACTCTAGGAGCCAATCGAACCAGCCCACTCTATCGCGTCGTTCAAGTGGGCTCGAAGAACATCGTAGCTGAAGTACTTCTTTCCCACTGTAATGTTGTGGCTCGTTACGCTTTGCCACTTCTCAGGGCTCGTGAGAAGTGTCATTATCTTGGGAGCAGCTCGGGCCAGCACTTCGGGGGAAATCTGAACAAGGCCCATTGAGTCTGACTCCGACAGGAGCGTGTCTCCAAGAGAGACCACCTCAACGCCCTTCGGAGCAATATCCTCCTTGAACACGGGGTATTCAAACACTACTATGGGCAGTTCGGCGGCAAATGCCTCTAGGAGCTGGTTGCCAAACCCTTCCCACCCTGTGGTGTACAAGACGAAGTCAGCGATGGCATACCAATCGGGATATAGTGAATAGAGACCTTCGTCTTCGGAACGATTGGGGCGAACGTCGTCACCTGCGTATACCCAGACAATATTTAGTCTATTGAAAAGCTCAAAGAGCTTCCTTTGGTATTCAATGAAAGCGCGCTCCGGTCGACCGGCAAGGACAAGCACTACTCGACTTTTCTCTGAGAACACCTCACCGTGGTAAAGCCTTTTCCCGATCATCTCCTGTTGTACACTCTGCAGCACGGCAGTTAGGTGCCCCGCTAATTCTGTCTGCTTGTTGGGTACAATGCGTGCACCTACGAATAGAACCACGTCATTTGTTTCAATGCCATACTTCGCCCGAAGACGCGCTCGAATTCTGGCACGCTCCGTGGGTTTAAGCCTGTATTCAAAGTCTATCGTATCGGGGATAACTTCTGCCTTGACACCTTTCTCTGCGAGGGCAATCTTATTACGCGTGTTGATCGTCCAGTGTCTCAGTTTTGGCATTATTGGTGGGTAGTATTCCTCAAGTAGCGACCTGGCGAAATTGTTTGTCGGATTGAATTTGTATGCTCCCTCGCTCAGTATATCGTGATGAATTGCTGCACAGGGCAGCTTCTGTTCTTTTAGCAGCTCGGTTAGGCTTACTGTAGCAACTGGATGAATGGGAAGGTAAAATATATTATGGACAAAAAGCATATCAGGCGCGAAATCCTCAATTACCGCAGCCAACTGCCGTTTCAACTCCAGACGAGAGGTATTAAAAGCACTCCTAAGCTCGGCTTCGCTGGCAACGTCTGCCATTCCCAGGTCGAAGAGATTCCTTACCATCCTCATCGATTCTTCACTATCGAACTCTAAGTCGGGTATCTGAAAATCCGCCCATTCGCATGCTGAACAAACCGCCACAATATGACCCATGGCTTCCAGTAGATCTCGACGTTTCGTCATCTCTAAAGAGACGCCGTCTGTACCTGCCGAATCCATCGAATCCACACTTGCTTGCTTTTCCGTTATTCCTCTGGCCGGAGCAGAGCGAAAATGAACAATAAGCACTCTCACCAGGGTCGCTCCTTCTGATCAGCGTCTGCTGCGCTTTCGTTTCTTAGTATAAACCTTCTGGCCTGTTAGAGCGAGGCGTTATCCTCGCTGAAGAAGAATCAACCACGAAGGAAATTTGAGGGGAATAGCGAAGAATATGATTTCGAGGGTGTCATACCTATGAAAGAGGAAAGCCGAGTTCTTGAACTCTATGCCACCATCTATAGTACCTATCGCATCCAAAGGAGGCCTTTAGTAGCATTACGGAAGCAATGGGACATGAGTATGAGTTGCATCAAGGATACCATCTATGGAAAGAGGTGATGCTGGACGAGATCCTTTTAGGTCACGGATGAGAATTGGGTCGCTTAGCCAATCCACATTCTCCCCCCGTGAGTTAGTCATTGAAACCTATAAGCACCTGAAAGAAAGAATCATCCAATACTCTAGAGGGAGACCCTACTTCTAAACGATAGAGTGCTCTTTCCCGATGACATAACTATTGGTGAAAAGAGGCGACGTTGGAGCCAGGCACTGAAACCTTGAGCGGCAGAGTTGCTCTGCCAGTTCAAAGTGCTTTAAGGCCTGATTTCTCCATGAGAACTCCTCGGCATATCTGACCGCTCTCTCTGACATTTCGTCCCTAAGCCCGCGGTCCAGTACAAGCCATCTAACCCCGTCAATTAGGCGGCCAAAGTCCGGCGATGTTAACCCACCGGCCATTTTCACCGTTTCGCCAACACCCTCCATGTCTCGGCAGGCGATGGTAGCCCCAGTGCCCAAGGCATGAGCTATTATTCCGCTCTGAGTGCAGTCGCTCGGCCAGTAGAAATGGATATCCAAAGCTCTTAGCATGACAGGAAGTAGATCTCCTGGCAGATAAGTCTCTAGAAAGAAATGTCCTGCGTCGCTGCACCTCGCCATTAGTTTCACAGCCCACCTACTGTCGGCTTTGTTGTCGGTTTGCCGCAAGAAGCCAACATAGACCGCCAAAATCCTTCTTCCAGGCAGCATTTTGTGCAGCACATCACGGGCATTAAACAGGGGGTCTATCCCTTTACTGTGTGTTATAAATCCAGTCCCACCAATTAGCGTCGCCTCCGGGTCAAGGAAAACGCCTTCCTGCCTCAACTTGCCTTTGCTCGCTTGATCCAATCCGGATTCACCTATCAAGAATTCATGAATTCTCTTCTTGGCTTCCAATCGGCTAATTCTGGCTATTTCGGGATAGAGATGAGTACCGTGCCTCAGAATATGCACCTTCTCACAGTACTCAGGGAGGGCTCGAGTGACTGCCTGATAGACGCCCTCACTAAATACCGTGATCGCATCGATGTGTGGCAGTAGTATTTGCAGGAATGAGTGCTCTCGACGGCGCAGCCCGTAGATCGTCTCATCGCTCTGGAAATGTAGTGAATGCGGGCTGACTACTTTGATTCCATCCAGATCTCGAAGCATATTGATGAATCTGACATCGTTCTGCCAGATACCGAATTCGTGTTGAAACCAGAGAACTTCATCTTCAGAGTTTCTTATTCCCTTCAAGATGGAACTGGCAGAGAAATCATCGCGGCTAGGTATGCAGTACCAGATGGGGTCGGTGAGCGAGACTTTGTTGTTGCTAAGCGGTACACCGTAATGATCCAGATTGAAAGACAACACAGCCCATGTGCCAGGCAGGCTTTCCCTGGTGGTGAATTCCGCGTAGTCCGCAATTCCACATATTATAGGCTTATACGGTGTAACAAAAGTAATGAATGCCATCTAACCCCTCTTAGATACCAGAATTTCACAACAGGTGGTGTTGTATGCCATGGGAGGCCAGCAATAATCCCGGCCTCCGATGTCTAGTTGCCGTTAAATTACCAGCGACTGTTCACTCTGACTTTGTCATAACAACGGCTGCAATACACTGGTCTGTCTTCTCGGGGCTCGAATGGTACCTGCGTGTCTATACCACATTCAGCACACACCGCAGGGAACATTTAGCGGTTGAATCTGGAGCCACCAAACTCGCCAGAGCCGTTGCGCTGTGCCCTTTTTGCCTGGCGGCAGGATGGGCAGCGTCGGGGCTCATTAGTGAATCCCTTGGCTTCATGGAATTCCTGTTCGCCGGCAGTGAAGGTGAACGTAGTACCACAATCAGAACATTGTAGAGACTTGTCCACAAAACTCATCGGATGACCTCCTCTCTTCTTAGTAGTTGGCTAGAGTTCTGGTCATCTAACGCTGGGGTAAATATGAGGCAAATTTTACCGAGGATCAGATAACCTAGACCGGAACCACTTAGTTAAGTATACACCATAATCTCTTATTTTGCAACACATGAAAAAAAGCCTGTGCCGCTATCGCTAGGTCTGGTTGTAATCCTATAAATACAATATAAATGCAACATGCAGTTTGAAAAAGTGGGGGTTTAAGTTTGTGTCCACCCCCTACTGTCTCATTTTCATCCATCTAGATAGCTTTCAGGATTCTCCGTTTAGCATGTTGGGCATTTCATTTTATTTAAGCCCAGGTAAATTATGCGCTAATTGCTGGCGGGGACATCGTAGATGATGGCGGGGCTGTTGTCAATGGATGCTTATATGAGGAGGTGAAGACCTTGACACCATGATCAGAAGTTAGTGGGTCAGAGTTTAGTATGTGTGGAGGCTATAAAAAGACATTTCGCCACGCTGGCTTAGATTAAGACTGTGGAGAAAGGAGAACAATAAGAAGATTATTCCTTAGTATTTAGCCAGCGGTCGGAATCGAACCGACGACCGGCGGTTTACGAAACCGCTGCTCTACCTCTGAGCTACGCTGGCGCTTGTAGCTGAATTCCAAGGACTTGACGCTAATTTGACGCTATTTTTCCGAGACACCCCAGCGGGTAGCACCTCGTCTAATAGCGCCATCATGTCCTCCTGCATACCAGATATTATATGGGAATAGGTATCCATTGTAAACGCTACCGAGGCATGACCTAGAGCTTCAGAGATAACCTTCGGCTTCGCACCACGAAGGAGTGCGAGACTGGCGAAGGTATGCCTAAGGTCGTGGAATCGCACCCTTCCCAGTCCTGCCTGCTTGACGATCCTGGCGAAATTGTGGGTCAACACGCTAGGGTCTATAGGTCTGCCGTCAATATCTGAGAATACCAGGTCGTCCAGGCTGAGGACTTTACCCAGCTCCAGGGATAGCAGCTCCCGCTCCGTCTTATATTCTCTGAGGAATAACGCCAGCTTGGGTGTCATAGCGACCCTGCGGCTGGAGCCGCTCGTCTTTGGCTCCTTGAACGTGCAGACGCCACGGCGCCTTATAAAACCTCAAGCTATCTTCAAGCTAACAGAGCGAGTATATCGTTGCACCATCTCTAGGCTTCTGCTACATTCTGGACCAGCGGACTATTAAGCCATTCGATATGCCTGCAACTCTAACTCTGGAAGTGGTACAATAATCGGGGGCTGGTCACTCCGCTTTCTAAAACCGCTCCGCTGGTGTATAATATTCATAGTGAATCTAATATTTTGTCTTTCGAGCTATTTTTACCTTCACCACCTCCGAAAAGAGAGCTTTTACGAATGAGGCTGACGGTGCCTCGATAGCGGAAGACTGGACATCATACCGTCCCCTTCTTCTTAGTACCCCAGACATTCCCAACGAGGCTAAACAGGCTCTTTGCCTGCGCCTATCCCATGAGTACCATTGCTGGTTTGAAATTAACGGGCACAGAAACACAGTAAGGGCGGCTATGACAAAGCAACGGATAACAGTGAATTGAATACGATGTAAACATGAATAGATAAAGGCAGGATTGCACCATACATGAACTATCGCAGTGATATCAGGAATATCGTTATTATTGCCCACGTTGACCATGGCAAGACCACCCTGGTGGATGCCATGCTCAAGCAGAGCAAGGTCTTTCGAGATAACCAGGCAGTAGGCGAGTTAATCATGGACAGTAATGCCCTTGAGCGAGAAAAGGGGATTACCATCATGGCTAAGAATACGGCCGTAGTGTACCGGGGCGTCAAAATCAATATCATTGATACCCCGGGGCATGCCGATTTCAGCGGTGAGGTGGAGCGTGTCATCAGCATGGCAGACGGCTGCCTTCTTCTGGTAGATTCTATCGAAGGACCTATGCCCCAGACCAAGTTTGTGCTGCGCCATGCTCTGCAAAGGGGATTGAAAACCATCGTCGTCATTAACAAGATAGACAGGCGTAATTCGCGGATAGCGGAAGTAATCAGGCTCATCCAGGATCTGTTCCTGGAACTGGCTACCAGCACGGACCAGCTTGATTATCATGTTCTGTATGCCAGCGCCAAGGAGGGTATTGCGGTCACCGAACCGGGCATGCCTGGCAAAGATATCAGCTCTCTTTTCGATTGTATCCTGGCTAACGTGCCGCCTCCCCGGATTGAAAGCGGGCCATTTCAGATGCTGGTTTCCAACCTGGACTATGACAGCCACAAGGGACGAATCGCTATCGGCAGGATCTGGAGGGGCAAGGTGGCTCCCCATGATACCGTCGTCAGGGTGAACGCTGACGGAAATATGGATTATCATGAGGTCGCCGAAGTATTTACCTATCTCGGACTCAAACGCTTGAAGGTAGACCAGGCTGAGGTGGGTGACATTGTCGCGGTGACCGGTATTAAAAAGGTCAGCATCGGGGATACTATCGCCAGCCCGGCACAGCCCTCAGCTCTGCCACGCATCGAGATTGGCGAGCCGACGGTAGAGATGACCTTCGATGTCAACACCTCACCGTTTGCTGGCCGGGAGGGACGCTTTTGCACCACGCGGCAGTTACGGGAGCGGCTTTATAAGGAACTGGAGACCAATCTCAGTCTCAGGGTGCAGGATACGGATAGACCGGACACCTTCCTGGTCAAAGGGAGAGGGGAAATGCACCTGGCCATCCTGATTGAAACCATGCGCCGCGAGGGCTACGAATTCGCAGTCTCGAAACCAGAAGCGATTACCAAAGTAATTGATGGCAAGATTGTTGAGCCGGTAGAAGTGCTTACCATTGATACCAGAGATGAATATATCGGGGTTTTAACTGAGATGCTGAACAAGCGGCAGGCCCAGATGATTGATATGCGCAATGACGGTCAGGACAATGTGCGTCTGGTGTTTCGGATATCTACGCAGGGTCTCCTTGGTTTTCGCGGCTCTTTTCTTACCTCCACCCGCGGAGAGAGTACCATGAACACCCTGTTTCTGGGCTATGAACCCTGGCGGGGGGAAATTGTCTCCACCCGCAATGGGGTACTGGTCGCCTCAGAGGAAGGATTCGCGGTTACCTATGGCCTGAACAATGCCCAGGGACGCGGGCTGACCTTCATTGAACCCGGCACCCATGTCTATGAAGGCATGATTGTGGGACTGAATTCACGGCCGCAGGACATTCCGCTTAATGTCTGCAAGGAAAAGAAGAAGACCAATGTCCGGGCGTCTACGTCGGATATTGCCATCAAACTGACGCCACCCCTGAAAATGAGTCTGGAGCAGGCAATTGATTTTGTAAATAGACATGAACTGGTGGAAGTAACACCTAAGAATATCAGGCTGAGGAAGAAGTTGCTGACCTATTCACAGAGAGCGCGGAGCATCTCTGCTGCCAGATTGAGCATAAAATGACGGGCGAAGTGATGGTAATAACATTACGGGCTACCTTTTATCTAACGTGGCTCGTGGCGAAACGTTGTTCCACATCTCTTGGTCGCTGGTTCAAATCCAGCCGCTGCCAAACGGTCTTAAGAAACCACCTCTTACCGGTCTAATGTCCCTAATGTCACCTTTTGCTGATTACTCCTGTCTTTATGGATTCTAGGGCGTCAAACATCTTCGTAGAGACTTTACGTATCGCCGCCAGGTTTGCCTCGAGTACTTTCTTGTCTTCTGCCCAAAGCGCCACGTAGGAAAACGACCTTACGCCGCTGTCAAAACCGAAATGGGCACCCACGGTAAAAGCAGCTATAATTCGATCCTAAAAAAGCTAACCCACTGAATAAAACGGAATGTAACGAGTTTGTATTCTACGCACAAAACAGGGTTTGAGTAATTGATACAATAGTTCTAATTTGAACGTAAAATAACCCTTTGGAACAGTGTAATACAGACTCTTAATCAGCAGGTTACAGGTTCGATTGCTGTGCTGCTCACGCTCAAACCGAAGCTGTAATTTTGACGCTAATTTGGCGACAAACTAAACTGCACGGGTCGTCACCAAAAGGTACTCCAGCTACAAAATGGGGTTTTACCGACGGACACAAAAGTTCTAAATCGTATCTGACGGCACAGGACGGTATACCTGGCTAAGGATTACGAAACCGCTGCTCTGACTCTGAGCTACGCTGGCGCCACTTAGTAGTATATCACAGAGGATGCTGATTTCAAGCAATCAACGCCCGGCATGGAGGAACGAAAGGCCTGACATTTGTCCAGCCTTTGGTTATTATATATTCCAGGGGTTGCGGTGATATGTCCGGACACGGATTGGCGATTGCAGGGGCAGCCGAAGCTCTAGGGCTATCGGAGAGGACGGTTCGGCGCCACATCAGAGGCGGCAGGATTAAAGCTGATTTAGTGCCTGGCTACTATGGGATGGAATATCGCATCAGTGATGCTTAGCCACGTGCTTACGGTGGTGGCTGGGGTGGACGAAGCTTTGCCCTGCGCTCTAAATAAAGCCCCAGACATGGTCAAGGCTATACAACAGGGGAAGACCGATCTTTATGCCCGGGTAGCCTACCTTCAGGCTCAATGCTGCCACCTAGAGGAGCATCTGAAGCAGCTGGGGGCAAGGTGCCCTGGTGGCGGAGATGGCTGCGCCGCGGATACGGAAATTGACATCGCCGGTTATATGTGGTATTTTGCCGACACCGAATAGAGTGAGTGAAGGGAGCCGAATGAGTCACCTGGTCGACAGAATGATCAGAGCAGCTAGGCTCGATGCAAGCCTCTATATAGAGGTGGAGGCCGATACCACTGCGACGCGGCAAGCACTCTTCGTGGTCTTGATCTACAGCGTATGTACTGGGATTGGGTTTGGCCTTGTCGACCTACCAAGCATAGACGTGGGGTTCTTCTTCAGGAATCTATTCGTGGGACTGTTTGGCGCCCTCGTGTTCTGGTTTATATGGTCCCTCATCATCTACTTCATAGGCGTTACATTGTTTAAAGGGCCTTCTACACCCTGGCGAGCCATAGCTACCTACGGTGAGCTGCTGCGCAGTATCGGTTTCGCGGTAACACCGGGGATACTAATGATATTTACCTTCATTACCCCCCCTGTAGGTTTACTCATATCGCTGGTAGCGTTGGTGTGGATGTTCATCGCCGTGGTCATCGCGGTAAGGCAGTCCCTGGACTTCACCACCTGGCGAGCTATTGGCACGTGCCTTGTGGGAGGCGTACTCTACCTGTTCTTCAGCCTCCCCCTCATCCTGATATTTGGGGTGGGCGCCATATTTTTTCTCTAATGATCGAGGCTTAAGCGCCCCGATGGCGGCGATGGCTGTGCTGCTGATAGAGAATTTGACATCGCTAGACACTTATGTTATTTTGACGCAACGAAAATAAATCGAATGGGGAAAGGAGGTCGCATGAGTCACCTGGTCAACAGGATGGTCAGAGCAGCCAAGCTAGATGTGAATCTATATGAAGAGGTGGAGGCGGATAAGACCGCTCTACCCCAGGCTCTGCTAGTCGTAGTCATAGCCAACGTTGCCATAGGTTTCGGCAGCGCACTCGCCATTCTATGGGACGGCGAGGCGCTGACATTCCTCTGGGCCTTGCTCTGGGGGATAATTGGCGGTATTATCGGCTGGCTTATCTGGTCCCTAATCGTATACCTAATTGGCGTCACCCTGTTCAAGGGGCCAGAGACCGAATCAAATTACGGCGAACTGTTGCGCACCGTCGGCTTTTCGGCCTCGCCTGGGGTTATAGGTATATTGAGTTTTATCCCCTTCCTGGGCTGGATAATAGCGTTTCTTGTACAGGTTTGGATGCTGGTCGCCATGGTCATTGCGGTAAGGCAGGCCCTGGACTTCACCACCTGGCGAGCCATCGGTACCTGTGTGGTGGGGTGGGTGGTAATGATGGCACTGATCTGGGGCATCGCTGCCGTGATAGGCTTAGCCTTTTTCTAGCTCTACCATTCGACCGACAACCTGGTGATGGTATCGTCATAATCTGGCTTAGTATACCCGTTTTCCTCTGCGTAGCTGATCCCCTGGCGAACCACAAGCTAGTCATCGTACTGGGGCTCGATTAAGATCAAGCCCTTATCTACCGTATCAAAGGCGGCTACAGAATGGACTCGGTCACCGGGGAACTCAATATAGACATATGCGGCACGAAAACCCTCATCCTCAGCATTGTTACTAAGGTCGCCGACGAAATCGACACAGGTATATACCCCTTCCTGATACTCATTTTCATTTGTCCTATCCTGTTCCAGAAAATCCCTCAGTTCGCTGTATGTGGGGTTTCTCAGGGTATATCCGCTACCCACCCCCGCGATGCAGCCCACCTTATACCCTTCTTGATAGCCACCACGGTAGCCGTCATAGTCGCCGAGGGCATACCCTACATAACCAGCAGCGAAAACAAGGAGTAACCCACCTAGCGCGATCATCACCCATATCAGGCGTATCATGGGTTTTGCCTCCTTTGAGCTTTTTAAGCTTCCCCATACCTGCCGCTTCCACCATCTCCCACACCTCGGTTAGTCTACTCATCCCTGTGGCGAGGTCAAGCAATGGGTTGAAGCCAGGATGATGGAGGAGTATCATAGGAGAAATAATATCGGGAGGCTTCTTGCTTGAACTTTTCGAAATATTCTATCCAGCTCGCCCCTCATAATAAGCGAGGGCTCAAACTGAAAAATCCGGTGATAACGGCATCGGGGACTGTTGGCTATGGCACGGAATATGCCGAATTGGTTGACATCGAGAGGCTGGGAGCTATCGTCACCAAAGGGACCACCCTGAGCCCCTGCCCTGGCAACCCTCAGCCACGCCTGGTTGAGACCGCCTCGGGGCTGCTCAATTCGATAGGGCTGCAAAATATCGGTATCGATGCCCTGATCGCAGAGAAGGCGCCCATCTGGGCCACCTGGCGGGTCCCGGTGATCGTGAACATTGCCGGGGAAAGCATCGAGGACTACATCGAGCTAGCCCGCAGGCTCGATGGGGTCGCTGGGGTAAGCGGCATCGAGGTAAATATAAGCTGTCCCAATGTCGCCCGGGGTGGGATGGAGTTTGGCGTAAGCCCTGAGGCTGCCGCTGAGGTAACCGGGGCGGTAAAAGAGCGTACTACCCTCCCTGTTATCGTCAAGTTGACCCCCAATGTAACCGACATCGCCCAGCTTGCCCGCGCTGTTGAGGAGGCGGGGGCTGATGCCATATCCCTGGTCAATACGCTGCGCGGTATGGCTATCGACATCACGGTGAAAAGACCCTTTCTGGGGGGCATCACTGGAGGGCTCTCGGGGCCTGCTATCAAGCCTGTTGCCTTATATATGGTTTATCAGGTTTCCCAAGCGGTTGCGGTGCCGATCGTTGGCTGTGGCGGCATCGCCTCCGCAAACGACGCCATTGAGTTCATCATGGCTGGAGCTAGCGCAGTGCAGATCGGCACCGCAACCATGATTAACCCCAACGCCCCTATCGAGGCTGTCGATGGCATCGCGCGCTTCATGGAGCGGGAGGGGGTGGTGGATATCGCCCAGCTAATTGGCGTGGCCAAAGCTCCTTGACAAGGTAATGAGTGCTATGATACTTTGTCCGAATGAGTCATAAATTGAGAAGCGATATTGCGAAGAAGGGTGTAGAGCGAGCCCCACACCGTTCGCTGCTGCGGGCAATGGGGCTAACCGATCGGGAGCTGGGTCAGCCCTTTATCGGTGTAGTGAACAGCTTCAGCGAGGTGATTCCGGGGCACATCCATCTCAATTCGATTGCCGCGGCGGTGAAGGATGGGGTGAGAAGCGCCGGCGGCACCCCTTTTGAGGTGAATACCATCGGCGTTTGCGACGGGATCGCGATGGGGCACTCGGGGATGAAGTATAGCCTGCCCAGCCGCGAGCTTATCGCAGACTCGGTGGAGATTGTGGCTCAGGCCCATGCCTTCGATGCCCTGGTTTTCATCGCTAACTGCGATAAGATCATTCCCGGGATGCTCATGGCGGCGGTGCGGCTTAATATTCCGGCAATCTTTATCAGTGGTGGGCCTATGCTTGCTGGGAGATTAGGGGATAAACCAGGCGAAAAGTTCGATTTAAGCACTATGTTCATGGCGGTGGGAAAAGTAAGCACGGGTAAGATGAGCGAGGAGGAGCTTGAGGAGCTAGAGCGGGTCGCCTGTCCCGGCTGCGGGAGCTGTGCCGGGATGTTCACCGCCAACACCATGAACTGCCTCACCGAGGCGCTGGGGATGGCGCTACTGGGTAACGGCACCATCCCCGCCGTCGATGCGCGGCGCATCAGCCTGGCCAGGGAGACGGGAAGGCAGATTATGGAGCTACTCACCGGGGAGATTTGCCCTCGGGATATAATCACCAGAGAGGCAATCCAAAATGCCTTTATGGTGGACATGGCACTGGGGGGGAGCACCAACTCGGTGCTGCACCTCATCGCCATCGCCCACGAGGCGGGGATTGAGTTCCCTCTTGCGGAGGTTAACCAGATAAGCGAAAAGACCCCACACCTGGCTAAATTAAGCCCGGCGGGGGATTACCGTATTGAGGACCTGGACCTCGCCGGTGGCATCGGGGCGGTGATGAAAGAGATTACGGGACTATTGAGTATGGGGGTGACAAGGGCGTCAGGGAAGTCTCTGGCCGATGAGTTGGCCGGGGCACAGGTACGCGATAGGGAGGTCATTCGTCCAATTTCCCAGCCCCACTCCCCTACGGGGGGACTCACCATCCTTTTCGGCAATCTGGCGCCGGAAGGGGCGGTGGTGAAGAGCGCTGCCGTATCTCCGGGAATGCTCTGCCACCAGGGGGCAGCGCGGGTTTTCAACTCCGAAGAGGAGGCCACCGAGGCTATCCTCAGTGGGTCCATTAAGCCAGGCGAGGTGGTGGTCATCCGATACGAGGGACCTAAAGGGGGGCCGGGGATGAGGGAGATGCTGGGTCCCACATCGCTTTTAAGCGGCATGGGACTGGATGATAAGGTAGCGCTGGTTACCGACGGTCGCTTTTCCGGGGCGACCAAGGGGGCCGCCATTGGTCATGTCTCCCCCGAGGCAGCCTCGGGAGGACCGATCGCTGCCTTGAGGGATGGCGATGCGATAGTGATCGACATCCCCAATCGCAGGATCGATGTAGACCTGAGCGAGGATGAGATAAAAAAGCGGCTTTCCCAGCTTCCCGAGTTTGAGCCCAAGATAAAGACAGGCTATCTTTTGCGATATGCTGAGCAGGTGACCTCAGCGGGTAGAGGAGCGGTCTTCGAGAGATAGGGGGAAATATGAAGCTAAGTGGAGCGCAGATTCTTTGTGAAAGCCTCTTGAAGGAGGGGGTGGAGGTCATGTTCGGCTTCCCTGGGGGGGCGCTATTGCCCTTCTATGATGCCCTGCCCGAATATCCCCGGCTCCGCCATATCCTGGTGCGTCATGAGCAGGGGGCAGCCCACGCCGCCGACGGCTATGCCCGGGTATCAGGAAAGGTGGGGGTGTGTGTTGCCACCTCTGGCCCCGGAGCCACCAATTTGGTTACCGGGATCGCCGCTGCCTATCTCGATTCTTCACCTATGATAGCTATCACCGGGCAGGTAGCAAGACCCTTCATTGGCAAGGATGCCTTTCAGGAGATCGACATCACCGGGATCACCCTCCCCATCACCAAGCACAACTATATGGTGATGGGAGCTGCGGATATGGCTACCGTGGTTCAGGAGGCCTTCCATATCGCGAGCACGGGGAGGCCGGGGCCTGTTCTCATCGACGTACCGCGAGATGTTTTCATCGAGGAGGCGGAGTTCCGCTATCCCGATAGGGTTAACCTGAGGGGATACAAACCCACATTTCACGGTCACCCGACACAGATGAAAAAGGCGGCAAAGCTCATAAACGAGGCAAGGCGCCCGCTGATCATCGCTGGCAGGGGGGTGTTAATATCTGGGGCTTCGGTAGAGCTCAGGGAGCTGGCGGAAAAGGCTCAGATACCGGTGGTCACCACCCTTTTGGGGCTCGGCTCCTTTCCTGAATCTCACCTATTAAGCCTCGGCATGCTGGGGATGCACGGCCTATACCATGCCAACATGGCAGTGGATGCCGCAGACCTCATTATCGCTATCGGGATGAGGTTCGATGACCGGGCTACGGCAAAGGTGTCGAGCTTTGCTCCTCGTGCCCAGGTCATCCATATTGATATCGACCCTGCGGAGATCGGGAAGAATGTGCGCGTGGATGTTCCCATCGTTGGCGATGTGAAGAATGTGCTCAAGGCACTTAATAAGGAGGTTGACTCCCTGAACCATGTAGAGTGGGTCTCCCAGATCGAGGAGTGGGAAAGGGAGCACCCCTCAACTGCGATCCGGGAGACGGAGAGCCTCCTCCCCCAATATGTGGTGCGCCAGATCCATGAGGTGACCCAGGGCGATGCTATCATCGTAACCGGGGTAGGGCAGAACCAGATGTGGGCCGCCCTATACTTCCAGTATGACAGGCCCGATACACTAATCTCCTCCGGCGGCCTGGGGCCGATGGGGTTTGAGCTCCCTGCAGCGGTGGGTGCTAAGGTAGGATGCCCTGAGGAGACCGTCTGGTGCATCGCTGGCGATGGCGGGTTTCAGATGACAATTCAAGAGCTGGGCACGATCGCTCAGGAGAACCTCGCCGTCAAGATAGCGATCCTCAATAACAGTTTCCTGGGGATGGTGAGGCAGTGGCAGGAGCTTTTCTACCAGCGTCGCTATGTCGCCACACCCCTCAGCGGACCCGACTTCGTGAAAGTCGCCGAGGCCTATGGCATCGCCGCCGAGAGGGTGACGGACAAGCTTATGGTGACCAGTGCCATTGAGCGGGCCATGGCACACCAGGGGCCCTTCCTCATCGACTTTCAGGTCGAGCCTGAGGAGAACGTTTACCCGATGGTGCCTCCGGGTGCCGCCCTTGCCGAGATCCTAGAGCAGCCTAGGGAGGAGGTTAGAGTAAAGTAATGGCCAAGCATACCTTAATAGCCTTGGTAGAAGACAAGCCCGGGGTGCTAAACCGGGTTGCCAGCCTTTTCCGCAGGCGTGGCTTCAATATCGAGAGCATCGCCGTGGGGCACACCGAGCTGGCGAGGATTTCGCGGATGACCATTGTAGTCGATGGCACCGCTAGCTCAGTGGAGCAGGTCAGAAAGCAGCTCGATAAGCTCATCGATGTGGTCAAGGTTAGCGACATCACTGAAGATAGTCTGGTAGCGCGGGAATTAGCGCTGATCAAGGTTAAGGCTACCCCGGCCACCAGGAGCGAGATCATCCAGATTGTGGACATCTTCAGGGCCAATATTGTGGATGTCTCCGCCGATTCCGTGGTAGTGGAGGTCAGCGGTGATGAGGACAAGGTGGAATCGCTGCTTCGCCTGCTCAAGGGCTTCGGCATCAAGGAGATCGCCTGCACCGGGAGAATAGCCATAACGCGGGGGGCTGCCGGCCCCATCCTGGTGGAGGAGGAGAGGCCATGGAGGGAGCGCGCCCACCCCACAAAGAAGAAAGGCGTTAGCGAGATATCAAATCTGTAAGGAGAGAATCATGGCGAAAATATACTATGACAAGGATGCAAAGCTGGACTTAATTAAGAATAAGACCATCGGCATCATCGGCTTCGGTAGCCAGGGCCACGCCCATGCCCAGAACCTCAGGGACAGCGGGTGCCAGGTCACGGTGGGCGAACTGAAGAATAGCGAGCCGTGGAAGTCAGCCGCCAAGGCGGAGTTCAAGGTGGCCAGTGCTGATGAGGTAGCCAAGGCCGCGGACATCATCGTGATGCTGGTCCCCGACCAGTTGCAGAAGGTGGTATATAGTAGCTCGATTGAGAAGAACCTGAAGAAGGGCGATATGCTGATGTTCGCTCATGGCTTCAACATCCATTTTAACCAGATAGTGCCACCGCCGAAGGTGGACGTGACCATGATCGCCCCCAAATGCCCAGGGCACATGCTGCGCCGCCTGTATACCGAGGGCTCATGCGCACCGGCGCTGGTCGCTGTCCATCAGGACGCCTCGGGCAAAGCGAAGCAGATAGCGCTGGCCTATGCCAAGGGAATCGGCTGCACACGGGCGGGAGTGCTGGAGACCACCTTCGCCGAGGAGACGGAGACCGACCTCTTCGGGGAGCAGACGGTGCTCTGCGGCGGCGTTACATCATTGATCAAGACCGGCTTCGAGACCCTGGTCGATGCCGGCTATCAGCCGGAGATCGCCTACTTCGAGGTCTGCCATGAGCTGAAGCTCATCATTGACCTCATCTACCAGGGCGGTTTTAGCTATATGCGCTATTCAGTGAGCGATACTGCGGAATACGGCGATTACACCAGGGGGCCGAGGGTCATCGATGACTACGTGAGGGAGGAGATGGAGCAGATCCTCTCTGAGATTCAGGATGGCACCTTCGCCCGAGAGTGGATACTGGAGAACCAGGCAGGGCACCCCGTCTTCAATGCCGCACGCCGCAACGAGGCGGAGCACGAGATCGAGGAGGTGGGCAAGAGGCTCAGGGCGATGATGCCCTGGCTCAAGGGATAAATAAAATGGGAGCGGGAGTTCCGCAGCCCGTTTATAATTTCCTAAAGGATCAGCTCTTGGGGAAGAAGCATCTTGAACAAGAGGCTATCGAGATCACCTGTAATTATTGAATAGGAATGTGGAAATTCTTAAAGAGAGAACCCCTAAGCAGAGAAGATTGTTTGAAATCCCTTAAAAGGGTAGCAAGAGACATAGAAAATTTATAAACAGTCTATATTTTTAGAAGGAGGCAGCCACTAACCGTTAGGGAGGGCGAAAAGAAATGGAGCGGGTGATCATCTTCGACACTACCTTGAGAGATGGGGAGCAGGCACCGGGGGCCACCCTAAATATCGAGGAGAAGCTGGAGATCGCCCGGCAACTGGAAAAACTCGGCGTTGATGTTATCGAGGCTGGCTTTCCTATCGCCTCGCCGGGAGATTTCGAGGCGGTGCGCCTTATCGCCGAGGAGGTGAGAGGGTCGTCGATCTGTGCCCTGGCCCATGCTGACGCGGAGGCGGTCGATCGCGCCTGGGAGGCAATTAAAGGGGCGGAACGACCCCGCATCCACGTCTTTCTCTCCAGCTCGGACATTCATCTCACCTATCAGCTAAAAAAGGGGCAGGCTGAGATGCTGGAATTGGCATGCGAGATGGTGGCCCGTGCCAAGGGGCATGTGAAGGATGTGGAGTTCTCCCCGATGGATGCTACGCGCACCACCCCCAAGTTTATCTATCAAATCACCGAGGCGGTGCTCGAGGCGGGAGCCACCACGGTAAATATCCCCGATACCGTTGGCTATACCACCCCTGATGAGTTCAGACGCCTGCTCAGGGGCATCTTTGAGCACGTGCCTAATATCCACAAGGCGGTGGTCAGCGTTCACTGCCATGATGACCTCGGGCTGGCGGTGGCCAACAGCCTGGCAGCGCTGGACGCGGGCGCCCGTCAGGTGGAGTGCACCATCAATGGCATTGGCGAGCGAGCGGGAAATGCCTCGCTGGAGGAGATCGTGATGGCGCTGCAGACCCGCAAGGACTTCTTCGACCTGACCACCAATATCGATACCACCCAGATTTATAAGACCAGTCGCCTGGTAAGCGAGCTCACCGGCTTCTCTATCCCACCCAATAAAGCCATCGTGGGGGCCAACGCCTTCCGCCATGAGGCGGGGATTCATCAGGATGGCATCATTAAGGAGCCAACCACCTATGAGATTATGGATGCCCGCTCCGTCGGCTTGCCATCAAGCGCCCTGGTGCTGGGCAAGCATAGCGGGCGCCACGCCCTGAAAGCGAGGCTGGAGGAACTGGGCTATGGCCTTAGTGAAGCGGACCTCGATCGCGCCTTCTCCGCCTTCAAGGAGCTTGCCGATAAGAAGAAAGAGGTCACCGACCGCGACCTCGAGTCCCTGGTGGCGGAGGAGATGCGCACCATATCGGAAGCCTACCATCTGGAGCAGGTGCAGGTCTCATGCGGCGACCGGAGCGTGCCCACGGCCACGGTGAAGCTCGTCGCCCCCGATGGCCGGGTGCTGGCCGATGCTGCTCTGGGCACGGGGCCGGTGGACGCCGTCTACCAGGCGATCAATCGCCTGGTAGGCGTGCCCAATAAACTCATCGAGTTCAGCGTCACGTCGATCACCGAGGGCATCGATGCCATCGGCGAGGTGACCATCAGGATCGAGAGTGAGGGCAGGGTCTACACCGGTCGGGGTGCCGCCACCGATATCATCGTTGCCTCAGCCAAAGCCTATATGAACGCATTAAATCGGCTTCTGGCGGCTAAGGGCAAAGAGTAGGGGGTTATATAGTGGCTGAAGAAGAGATGGAGCGTCGCCTTGAGGGCCTCGAGCGAACGTTCAAGATAATCATGGTATTGGCCTTGGTGAGCCTGACCTGCAGTCTCGCTGCTCTCACAGTAACTATATTCGTGCTGCTCCTCGATTAGTAGCTGCATCGATACCGACCAGGTAGTGAAAAATGGCGGAGATAAAACCCGATTCCCTGATGGCTTACTGCGGTCTCGATTGCAGCACGTGCTTCGGCTACACCAAGACAATAAGCGAGGCGGCCAAGGGGCTGCGGCGCACGATGCGGGCGGAGAAGATGAAGCAGGTGTGGCCCTCCATGCCCTTTCTGGGGGACTACGATGCCTTCAAGAAGGATCTCGATGCCCTTGCCGGCCTCAGGTGCAGGGGATGCCTCGAAGGGGGCGGCAACCCTTTTTGCAAGATACGAAAGTGCTGCTTGGAGCGGGGCTATCGTAGCTGCGCTAAGTGCGATGAGTTCGAGTCCTGTGAAAAGCTTGCCACCCTCGAGCCGGGCCACAAGGATGAGCACCTGAAAAACCTGAGGAAGATCCAGAAATCTATAGCCTAAATTATTGTGTAGGGGGGATGCCGTTTGTTACCAGAATTGGAGATGGTTCTGCGCCTCTTGCTGGCGGTGGGGTTGGCAGCGCTCATAGGATTGGAGCGGCAGCACGCTGGAAAAGCGGCCGGGCTTCGCACCCACTTGCTGGTCTGTATCGGTGCTGCCCTGTTCACCATCGCCTCCATATACGGCTTTGGAGAGGGTGGTGACCCTGCCCGGGTAGCCGCCGGTATAGTCGCCGGAATTGGATTCCTAGGTGCCGGCGCAATCATAAGTACCAGAGAGGGAATCTTGGTCGGGCTTACAACTGCAGCCAGCATCTGGGCGGTTGCCGCTATAGGGCTTGCTGCTGGTGCCGGGCTATATATCCTGGCTCCCGTGGCCACTGCTGTGGTGCTTATCGTGCTGAGGCTTCCCAAGAGAATAGGTGGAGAATGACAGGATCGACCATATCAGAAAAGATCCTAGCGGCCCATAGCGGAAAGGATAAGGTCAGCCCTGGCGAGTTTTTAAATGTCAGGGTTGACTTGGTTATGGCCAATGACATCACTGCCCCCATTGCCATCAGGGAGTTTGAGCGCATTGGCGTGACAAACGTCTTCGACCCCAAGAGGGTGGTGATGGTCCCCGACCACTTTGTCCCCAACAAGGACATTCCATCGGCGGAACAGGCGAAGCTCATGCGGGATTTCGCCTGGGAGCAGGGAGTTATATATTTCGAGGTGGGTAGCGGCGGCATCGAGCATGTGCTTCTGCCGGAGCAGGGTCTGGTGCTGCCCGGCGATGTGGTGGTAGGCGCCGATTCCCACACCTGTACCTATGGCGCGCTGGAGGCCTTCGCCACCGGGATGGGCTCCACCGACATCGCCTGCGCCATGGCCACCGGCGAGATATGGATGAAAGTCCCGCCGACGATAAGGCTTGATTATCACGGCAGGGTAAAAAAGTGGGTCAGCGGCAAGGACATGATTCTTTATACCATCGGCGACATCGGTGTTGATGGGGCGCTTTATGCCGCGATGGAGTTCTGCGGCGAGGCCATCGATGCCCTTTCTATGGACAGCCGCTTCACCATGGCAAATATGGCCGTTGAGGCCGGCGCCAAGGCGGGAATCTTCAGGGTCGATAACAAGACCCGGGCTTATCTCAAGGAGCGCGCCCAGCGTCCCTATAAAGCCTATGAGCCTGATGAGGATGCCCATTACGAAAAAGTCATCGAATATGATGTGTCCCAGATAGAGCCTCAGGTGGCCTTCCCCCACCTGCCTTCGAACACAAAGCCGATAAGCGAGGTGGGCAAGGTGCGGATTGACCAGGCGGTGATCGGCAGTTGTACCAACGGTCGCATCGATGATCTGCAAACGGCCGCCGATGTGCTGAAATGGAGGAAAGTTCACCCTGAGGTGAGATGTATCGTAATCCCCGGCTCTCAGGAGGTCTATCTTGAGGCGCTGCGTCGCGGTCTCATCGAAATCTTCGTCCGCGCGGGGGCAGTGGTAAGCCCCCCCACCTGTGGTCCCTGTCTCGGTGGGCATATGGGGGTGCTGGGTGATGGGGAACGGGCCATCTCCACCACCAACCGCAACTTCGTGGGCCGGATGGGGAGCCCACAGTCGGAGGTCTATCTCTCCAACCCGGCGATCGCCGCCGCCAGCGCCATATTGGGGAGGATCGGAAGCCCGGAGGAGGTGGCGGGATGACGGTGGAGAGTTCGAAAAAAGGCGTGGCCGGCAGGATTGCCGTTTTTATAGTGGGTCTGCTGGTTATTCTGGGCATTGTAATAGTGTCAAAAGCGTTTTTCAGGGGCATGCTGGTGGGGGTCGCGCTTGCCGGCTGTGCAGTCACCATTTTTTGGATGATGAGGACTATGAGAAGGAGGAAGTAATGGAGGGAAGCTGCGCGCGGATATGTGGTTATTAGATGAAATCGGCCATAAGATCTAAAGGTGATAAAAATGAGGTATTGGTGCATATCAACTTCAGCTGAAAATTGGGAGATATGCAGAAAAAATGACGTTTGGGGAATGGACGCACGATATTTTGTTACATTGGAGAAGTTTCTAGGAGCTGAGGACAAGGCAGTGGTGTACACTCATGGCGCGAGATTTGTGGCTGTGGTTGAATTTGTCGGACAATATTTTTTCAGCGAAGAAGATATAGGTTGGACTAAAGGTAAAGGTAGATTCATATTCCCGTATAGGATTAAGTTTAGATTAATCCATGAAAGTAAAAATCCTCCAAAGATTTCATTTTCGACAGCGGAGCTTAGAAATAAAGCTGAGTGGAGTAAACCCAATTTGATAGATGATATAAGTTTTATAGCTGACAAAGGTAAGACATGGAACCAATATCTTCAGGTTTCCGTAATTCGATTAACAGAGGAGGATTTCAATACAATATCCGCAGCTATTATAGCGAGCTAACTATGAAATCGCGTGAGATTTTGGGAGGGAGAACTCAACATTGAAGTTTAGAGGTACAGCCCATAAATACGGGGCCAATGTGGATACGGATGCCATCATCCCCGCTCGCTATCTCAATGTCTCCCAGCCGGGGGAGCTGGCGAAGCACTGTATGGAGGGCATCGATGGCGAGTTCTTGAGCCGGGTGAATCGTGGCGACATCATCGTGGCCACCACCAACTTCGGCTGCGGCTCATCGCGGGAGCATGCCCCTATCGCCATCAAGGCAGCGGGCATATCCTGCGTCATCGCTCAGAGCTTCGCCCGCATCTTCTTCCGCAACGCCATCAACATAGGCCTGCCCCTTCTTGAGTGCGCCCAGGCCGACGAAATCGAGCAGGGAGATGAGCTTGAGGTGGCGCTGGAAAAAGGCGAGATTAGTGACATCACCAGGAACAAAGTGTTTAAGGCGGAGCCCTACCCCGATTTCATGCTCCAGCTCATTTCAATAGGGGGACTCATCGAATATACCAGGCAGAAGATAGAGGCGAGGGGGTCTCAGTGAGATTCAACATCGCAATACTTCCCGGCGATGGCGTGGGCCCAGAGGTCGCCGCCGAGGGGGTCAAGGTTCTTGAGGCGGTGGGCACAAGATTCGGGCATTTTTTCGAACTGGACTATTGCGCTATTGGGGGAGTCGCCATAGATCAATTTGGGGTCGCTCTGCCTGAAGAGACGCTCAGGAAGTGCGAAAGAAGCGACGCCGTGCTCATGGGGGCGGTCGGTGGTCCCAAGTGGGATGACCCGACGGCAAAGGTTCGGCCGGAAGACGGGCTTCTCGGCCTGCGCAAGGGACTGAAGCTCTTTGCCAACCTGCGCCCGGTCAAAGTACTCCCCATGCTCATAGATTCCACCACCCTAAAGCCAGCTATCATCAGAGGCGTTGACCTCATGATTGTTCGAGAGCTCACCGGGGGGATTTACTTCGGCAGGCCCAAAAAGCAGTGGAAAACAGCGGCGGGGCGAAAAGCAGTGGATAGCATGCTCTATTCGGAGCGAGAGATCGAGCGCATCCTCAGGGTTGGCTTTGAGCTGGCGCGCAGCCGGCGTAAAAAGCTGGTCTCGGTGGATAAGGCCAATGTCCTTGAATCGTCCCGCCTGTGGCGGCAGCTCGCAATAGAGCTCTCCGCGGATTACCCTGATGTGGAGCTTCAGCATATGCTGATCGATGCCTGCGCCATGAGGCTCATTCAGCGCCCCGCCGATTTCGATGTCATCGTCACCGGGAACATGTTTGGCGACATCCTCACAGACGAGGCCTCGATGCTCGCTGGCTCGATGGGGATGCTCCCATCGGCGAGCCTCGCCGGGGTGCCCAAGGCTGGCGAGAGGACCTTTGGCATGTATGAGCCGATTCATGGCAGCGCGCCGCGAAGGGCAGGGCAGAACATTGCCAACCCCATCGCTCAGATCATGAGCGTCGCCATGATGCTCCGCTACTCCATGGGGCTGGTGGAGGAGGCGAATGCGGTTGAAAAAGCGGTAAGCCATGTCTTAGAGGAGGGCTACCGCACCTATGATATAATGGAGGAAGGCAAAACCCAGGTGGGGACGAGGGAGATGGGGGACAGGGTGGCGGATAGGGTAAGTTAAGGGCAGGTAGTGTTGACCCAGGTTCAACTTTATGACACCACACTTCGCGATGGGGCGCAGCGTGAGGGCATATCCTTCACTGTGGAGGACAAGCTCCGCATCGCCAGGGAGCTCGATGAGCTGGGCATCCACTTCATCGAGGGTGGCTGGCCGGGCTCAAACCCCAAGGACGAGGAGTTTTTCACCAAGGCGCGGAGCCTGGCCCTCTCCCATGCCCTCTTAGTCGCCTTTGGCAGCACGCGGCATCCCAAAGCGAAAGCGGAAAAAGACCCCAACCTTCATGCCCTGCTCGATGCCAAAACAGAGGTGGTAACGATAGTGGGCAAGAGCTGGGATATCCATGTCACCCAGGTATTGGAGACCACTTTGGAGGAGAACCTGCGCATGATCGCCGACTCCATAAGCTACCTCAAATCCCAGGGGAGAAGGGTCTTCTTCGATGCGGAGCACTTCTTCGATGGCTATAAGGCGAATGCTCCTTATGCCCTCAAGACCCTGAAAGCCGCTGCTGAAGCAGGTGCTGAATGCCTCATCCTCTGCGATACCAACGGTGGGGCGATGCCCGGCGATGTAGCCGCTGCCTGCGGTGCTGCCAGAAAAGCGACCGGCACCCCGCTGGGCATCCATACTCATAACGACGCCGAGCTTGCCGTGGCCAACACCCTGACCGCCGTCCAGGCCGGTGCCACCCAGGTTCAAGGCACCATCAACGGTTATGGAGAGCGCTGCGGCAATGCCAACCTCTGCTCTATCATACCTGCCCTCAAGCTTAAGATGGACATCGATTGCATCAGCGATGAGCAACTCGCCAGGCTGAGCGAGGTCGCTCACTATGTGAGCGAGGTCGCCAATATGACCCTCGATACCCACCTTCCTTATGTGGGAGCTAGCGCCTTTGCCCATAAGGGCGGCCTCCATGTGGCTGCAATGATGAAGTGGGAGAAAAGCTATCATCATATCGATCCCGATCTGGTGGGCAACCAATGGCGAACACTGGTATCCGAGCTTTCGGGGAAGGGGAGTATTACCCGTAAAGCTCGGGAACAGGGCTTGGAGTTTATCCCTCAGGGTGAACAGGCGAGTGCCATACTGGAACAAGTCAAGACTATGGAGAGCCGCGGCTTCCAGTATGAGGATGCCGAAGCCTCCTTCGAGCTGCTCGTCCGACGCGCGCAGCCGGAATATAAACCCCCCTTTGAGCTAGTCGATTTCATGGTAGTGGTGGAGAAAAGGCGCCGCCCTTCAATGACGGAGAGCGACGAGGAGCTCTTATCCGAGGCCACGGTGAAGATCAAGGTTGGTGGTGATGTGATCCATACCGCCGCTGAGGGCAATGGCCCGGTTAATGCTCTGGATGCCGCGATGCGTAAATCGCTCGTGGTGTTCTATCCTAGACTTGAGGCGGTGCGCTTGGTGGACTATAAAGTGCGCGTCATAGAGGGGACTGGGGGCACTGGGGCCCGGGTCAGGGTGCTTATTGAATCGAGTGATGGGAAGCAGGAGTGGCGGACAGTTGGCAGCTCCACCAACATTATCGAGGCCAGCTGGCTGGCGCTTGCCGATAGCCTGGAGTATTGGCTGCTGAAAAAGGGAACCACACCGCTGTAGGTATAGCATAGGAATTAAACTGGTCTATTTCTCCTACTTACCGGTCTCGAGAAAGGGCGAAAAACTCAGCTCGGTTTGCCCAGGGGGATTATGTAGAGGGGCTTGACCTCCTTGGCCAGGCCCATCACCGCACTCACCTGTTCATCGTCGAAGGCCCCAACTATCACAGTTGCCAGGCCGAGTGCCACTGCCTGGAGGCTGACGTTCTCTCCCACATGCCCCAAATCCATGTGCACATATCTCTCGCCCCTTGGGCCATAGTACATACAGGTTCGCTCGTAAACGGCGCAGATTACAATGGCCACCGGCGCCTGGGCTATAAATTCCTGATCTAGGGCGGCAATGGCGAGCTCCCTCCTTTGGTCTCCCTCTTTATAAAGGTTCAGGGAGTGCTTAGTTACGTTATAATGGTAAATCCCTGGCTCAAGACCCTGTACACCATCCCTGCCTATAAGAACAAAGACCTCCAGGGGATATGCCGCGCCAGCGCTGGGTGCAGCCCTGAGTCCTCGGGTATCGGTGAGCCCCTGGGCGGCCCATAACACCTGGGAGAGTTGGGAAAGGGATAAAGGTTCCCCCTTGTATTCCCTCACCGACCTTCTTCTAGCGATGGTCTCCTCGAGAGACATTTCCCCCCGTTCCCTTGGGGGAGGGAGTTTAAACTCTGGCCCCACTTTGTTACGGTGCAACATGATTACCTACCAATGAGTTTGGCGCCGGCCTCAGTGGTGATGATACGATAGACCTCCTGGAGCGGGAGGTCATGCTCCCGGGCGAGACGGCGACAATCCTCAAACTCAGGGGAGAGGCCGACCATTTCTCCGTGAAAGCGCTTCACCTTCACCCCCACCATTCCCAGGCTGGAATCGAACTGGACTACCTCCCGTGCAGCGTGGTGGCGCTTCACCTGCTGCACCCGCAGGCCGAGGGTGGAGGTCTCCCGAAGGAGCGTCTCCACAACCATCCCCTCGGCTTCAGGAGGGGCGAGGGTGCTGAGCATCACCGCAGGGCGGTTCTTCTTCATCTGAATTGGGGTGAACCAAACATCCAGTGCACCCCGCTCAAAGAGGCGCTCCATTATATAGCCATAAAGCTCGGGGCTCATGTCGTCGATGTTAGTCTCCAGGAGCAGGAGTTTTTGCTCTCCCCCTCTCACTTCCCCCACCCCTCGCTCCTCCTCTATCATTTCCCCCAGCCAGAGGGGTAGCACGTTAGGGATGGCGGCGAGTTCGCGCGCCCCTATGCCATAGCCAATGCGCTGGAGGGATAGTGTGGGGCGCTCAAATGAGGCCAGTGTGGTAACGATGGCTGCTCCTGTGGGGGTAACCAGCTCCATATCGCGGTAAGGTGTGGGTCTGATCGGGGAACCTGATGAAGCGATCAGTTCTAGGGTTGCCGGCGCTGGAATGGGGATGGTGCCATGCTGGGTCTCGACCGTGCCGCTTCCCGAGGGCAAGGGGGAGCAAAAGAGGGCCTCGATCCCTAAAAGCTCAAGCCCAATGGCCGCACCAACTATATCGACGATGGCATCGGTGGCTCCCACCTCGTGAAAGTGAACCTCCGCTACCGGGATGCGATGAACTTTCGCCTCCGCTTCGGCGAGGCGCTCGAAGATGAGGATGCTCCGTTCTTTAGCCCGCTGGGTGAGACCGCTTCTTTCGATCAGATCGAGGACGTCCTCTAGACTGCGCTGTTCTGAGGTGCTCCCCTCGGAAAAAACCGTTGCCTGGGTTCCGGTGATAACCCCTCGCCTCGCTGGCTGGGCGGATATTCGGTAGCCGGTGAAGGGGAGCTTGGCGAGCTCTGCGGTCAAGAGGTCGAGGGAGAGCCCGCAATCCAGGAGAGCCCCCAATATCATGTCCCCGCTCAGCCCGGAGAAACAATCGAGGTAGCCGACTTTCAATGCGCGCTCCTTTTTCGCCCTTTTCAGGATGTGTCTTTACTTCTGATTATGTGTCTTACAAGGTCAAGGAGGCTCTATCCAGATGTGAGCCCTTTTTGCCCGCCGGGAGATGGCCGGCGAAGTCCGGGGTAACATAGGTATAACCCAGGTCACAAAGCTCCGCCAGAGCCCTCCCATCGAGGATTTCATAGTATAGGGATGCCACGAAGGTGCTATCGACACCGCCGGAGTAGGCGACGAGCAATGAGCAAAGCTCTTCAAGCAGGGACTTGAGTTGTGCCAGCTTGGTCTCCACCTTTTCGTCCTTCCCTCACCCGGTTTTTTGCACACCCGAATGCTTACTGATCAGTGTGAGACTGTTTAGCTTGAACGAGTGCCACCCTTAATGCTTCTCTTACCGACGCCGCGCTTATGAGCTCGATCCCCTGGGGAGCACTGAGATTCGTGGTACTGGGGAGGAGGCAGCGCTTGAATCCCAGCTTCGCCGCCTCGCTAAGCCTTCTCTCCAGGTGGGGCACTGCCCTCAGCTCGCCGGAGAGTCCCAGCTCGCCGATGGCCACCAGAAGAGGGTCGATGGCGGCACCACGAAGGCTGGAGGCGATGGCCAGGGCGATGCCCAGGTCAGCGGCAGGTTCATTCACCTTGAGCCCGCCAGCAACATTGACCATAATATCCTGACTCCCCAGGGCGAGCCCCGCTCGCTTGGTGAGGACTGCAGTAATTAAGAGAAGGCGATTGAAGTCGATGCCATTGGCGGTGCGTCGGGGGAAGCCAAAGCTGGTGGTGCTGGTGAGCGCCTGAATCTCCACCAGGAGTGGCCTGGTCCCTTCCAGGGTGGGTACCACAGCGGAGCCCACTGCCTCTTTTGCCCGCTGGGACAGGAAGGCCTCGGATGGGTTAGCCACCTCCACCAGACCCTGACTTCTCATCTCAAAGATGCCCACTTCATTGGTGGAGCCGAAGCGATTCTTCACACCTCTAAGCAGCCTGTAGGCGCTGAAGGGCTCGCCCTCAAGATAGAGTACCACATCGACGATGTGCTCCAGCGCGCGGGGACCGGCGATGGCGCCGTCCTTGGTCACATGACCGGAAATGAGCATGGGAACATTGGCGGCCTTTGACCATTGCATCAATCTCAGGGTGCCCTCGCGGATTTGCCCCACACTCCCCGGCGCCGTGCCCAGCCCATCGAGGTAAACCGTTTGAATAGAATCGATGACCACCAGGTCAGGGGATGCCCCCGCGAGGTGCTCCAGGATGCTCTCCAGGTTTGTCTCAGTGAGGATGAAAAGCCGCTCGCCGCCCAGCTCCAGGCGCTTCGCCCGCAGCCTTATCTGCCCGAGGGATTCCTCGCCGGTGACATAGAGCACAGTTCCGCCATCCTGAGCCACCAAGGCGGAGACCTGAAGCAGGAGGGTCGATTTGCCGATCCCCGGGTCGCCGCCGATGAGCACCAGTGAACCGGGCACCAAACCCCCTCCCAGGACTCGATTGAACTCCTCCAGGGAGAGAGTGAGCCGGGGGGTCTCCTCACCGGAGACTCGCGAGAGCTCCTGAGGGGCACTTAGGGGGAGGCGGGAGTGGCTGAGGTGGCTGGTTGGGGCACGCATCGTTTCCACAAAGGTATTCCAACCCTCGCAATCGGGACAGCGACCGAGCCACTTTATGCTTTCCCTGCCGCACTGCTGGCAAACGAATTTTCGCTCTTTTCGCCCTTTATTCAAGGTGGCTCCTCTCCCCTCGTTACATTAGCCATACAGACCCGTATCGCTCATGAACAAGAAATTTCGCCCTTAACCCCGTTTTTCCATATGAGGTATTATACATTAGTTAATAGAGGGTCTCAATGAAATATTGTCATCTGGTGGTAAGTGACACATCACCCTTTATTAATTGTACATGTCGTTGCCACGAAAATACCCTGATATGTCTGGATGAACTCTACGCCCATGTCATTCCCGCGCAGGCGGGAATCCAGGACGACCGGTCTCCGGGTTCCTACTTCCGTAGTACTGACAGACAAAGCCGGTGCGAACATGCAACATTCTCATCCTCCGTGGTGCCGCTGGCGAGCGGCATGTTGGATTGCGAGCCAAGCAGAAGCTCCGAGCCGAAGGCGAAGAGGAAGCAGTCTCATACCAGCGCCTTTCCACCTTGTAGCTGAGATCGTGTCGTCTCTCGAGGCCCGGATCGTGTCATCTCCCTTACAGTTGAAACAGCGGATCAAAATGGTGGTAGGGTGTCACCTATATATCGGAACGAGGACATGGGGGGAGTGAGGCGGGAAATGAAAATTCAGCCTTGAAAGCCCCGGCTTCCAAGGCTGATTGCTTAATCAAATGCCCTTAAGGCGTGGCATCTCTGCCCGCCTGGTGTCCTTTATGGAGGGGACGTTGCCACCTCAAGGGTTCGAATCACGATTTTGTCATCCTCGCAGTCCACAAGCACCGTATCTCCAGTTCCGAAATCCCCGCGCAGGAAGGCCTCCGAAAGTGGGTCCTCCACCAAATCCTGAATCACGCGGCGCAAGGGACGCGCTCCAAATATTGGGTCGTAGCCCTTCTCGCCGAGCAGGGTTTTCGCGGTGTCGGTTGCCTCCAGCTTTACCGCCTTCTCTGCAAGCTCCTGCCAGACCTCGCGAAGCATCAGATCGACGATCTGCCTGATATGCTCCTTGCTCAGGGCATGAAAAACCACGGTGCCGTCGATGCGGTTGAGGAACTCTGGACGGAAGAACTTTTTCACCTCATCGAGCACCTTTCCCTTCATCCTCTCGTAGACCTGCTGCTGGGTTTTCGCCTCGTCGGTCTTGGTGGCAAAGCCCAGGGTAGTGTCCCTTTTTATTAGCTCAGCGCCGATATTGCTGGTCATGACGATGATGGTATTGCGGAAATCGACTCGCCTTCCCTTAGCATCGGTTAGGTGGCCATCATCGAAGATCTGCAGGAGTATATTGAACACATCGGGGTGCGCCTTCTCAATCTCATCCAGCAGGATCGCTGAGTAGCCCTTACGCCTCACCGCCTCGGTGAGTTGTCCCCCTTCATCGTAGCCGATATAACCCGGTGGTGCCCCAACAAGTCGAGCCACCGAATGCTTCTCCATGAACTCCGACATGTCAAGCCTGATCAGGGCATCTCTGCTCCCGAACATAAATTCCGCGAGCACCCGCACCAGCTCCGTCTTGCCAACCCCTGTGGGACCAAGGAAGATGAAGCTGCCAATGGGATGCCTGGGATCCTTCAGCCCGGCCCGAGCCCGTCTAACCGCTTTGGCGATAGCAGTAATCGCTTCATCCTGGCCGATGATGCGACGATGCAGCACCTCCTCCATCTGAAGCAGGCGGGTGGTCTCGTCCTGAGCCAGGCTGGTCACCGGGATCCCGGTCCACATACTTAGCACCTCGGAGATGTCCTCTGCAGTAACCACAGGCTGCGCCACCTCCTGTTCCTCCTGCTGCCCCTCCTCCTGTATTTCCTCCACCTTCTCGCCGAGCTCCAGCTCGCGATTCCGTAGCTCTGCGGCGCGTTCATACTCCTGGGAAGAGATGGCCGTCTCCTTATCATGCCGCAGCGTCTCCAGAGTCTGTATCGCCTCCCTCAAGCCAGCGGGTGCGTAGAGATGCCTGATCCGCACTCGGGATGACGCTTCATCGATCAGGTCGATAGCCTTATCGGGGAGGAAGCGATCGGGGATATATCTTGCCGCCAGTGCCGCTGCGGTATTGATCGCCTCATCGTTTATGGTCAATTGATGATGCTCCTCGTATCGGCTCCTGATACCCTGAAGAATCGCCACAGTTTCCTCAACGGAAGGCTCCCCGACGCTGATGGGTTGGAACCTGCGTTCGAGTGCTGCATCTTTCTCAAGATGCTTTCGATAATCGTCGGCGGTGGTTGCCCCTATGCATTGCAGCTCCCCGCGTGCAAGGGGGGGCTTTAGAATACTGGAGGCGTCAACAGCGCCTTCTGCAGCGCCAGCGCCGACGATGGTATGTATTTCATCGATGAAGAGGGTGCAGTTGCCCGAAGTCTTGACCTCCTCGATGACCTTCTTTAACCGCTCCTCAAACTCACCCCGATACTTCGTCCCCGCCACCAGTGCCCCAATATCCAGAGTGAGCAGTCGCCGGTCCCGCAAGGTTTGCGGGACATCGCCGGCCACAATGCGATGGGCCAGTCCCTCCACAATAGCTGTCTTGCCCACTCCGGGCTCGCCAATAAGACAGGGATTGTTCTTGGTGCGCCTGCTGAGAATTTGAATGAGTCGCTCGATCTCTTTATTGCGTCCAATAACAGGGTCCAGCTTCCCAGCACGGGCCGCCTCGGTCAGATCTACGCCAATTCGGTCTAGAGTAGGGGTCCTTGAGGCAGAACGGATGCCAGTACGAGACTGAGACGTGCTCTGGTTGAGGAGGCGTACCGTCTCAGTACGTACCTTGTCCAGGCTGATACCCAGGCTTTCCAGCACGCCAGCGGCCACCCCCTCCTCCTCGCGCAATAGCCCGAGAAGGAGATGCTCGGTACCGATGTAATTGTGATTAAGGCGCCGTGCCTCGTCTACAGCGAGTTCGATAACCCGCTTCGCTCGGGGGGTAAGCCCCATCTCCCCGCTAACGCCTCTTTCCCCTCGCCCAATAATATATTCCACAGCGCTGCGCACCTTATCGAGTTCCACATCGAGACTGGCAAGCACCTTTGCGGCGACGCCCTCACCCTCCCGAACCAGACCAAGCAGTATATGCTCGGTGCCAATATAGTTATGGTTAAAGCGCTGAGCTTCCTCTTGGGACAGGCTGAGCACCTTGCGCGCTCTCTCGGTAAACTTCTCAAATCTACTGGACATCTCCCTCTCCGAAATAACTCTATGAACTAGCCGGTTATTATATTTTAACACACGTATCTTAAAAAGAAAAGGGTCTGCACTAGTCCAGCAGATTCACGATGGCAACAAAATAGACAGACTGTAGCTAGTTGGGTGGTGCCTATGGCTTTGCCTCTGCGTTCACGAAGTAGTTGAAAAATTGAAAAGGAAGGTTGTGCTAGCTAGAACAAAAGGTGCAGCTAAATATTACCATACTGACGGTCTGCCAAGAATCGCTGTGGCACAAGCAACACATGGTTTAATGAGGATATTCCTCATTCCCTCGTTTATGGCTATCTGTAAGCAACGCTATTCCGCTGTCTCTTTGCCGACATATCCTATCTTCTTCAGGATCATTAGCCATTGCTAATACAGGGACTCAGGCTCTTCCTTGCCCGGCTCTTGCACTATTTTGGCACTACCTTGCCCGACTCCTCCAGCTTTTTCATGATTATCTTCTGTTGCTCAACTAAGGACTCAGGCTCTTCCATCCCCGGCTCCTCCCATGGCTTTGGTAGCCCCATATCCTTGGCGATAATTTTGTAGCAGTTGTAAGCCTCGCTAGACCCCGAGTTGGCTCCCATATGCCAGGCGCACCCGGTAGCGTACAGGTTATTTATCGGGGTCCTGTGGTTCGCTAGCTCGGGGGTGGGCCTGTTCTCGAAGAATTGATATGGGACATGATCGACAACGGATATGGTGCCGTTGGGAGCCATGTTCAGCAACCGGCAGTGATCCCAGGGGCAGTTGCTGTCCACTCCGATGATATTGTCCCAGGTCATATTGGGGGCATGCTTCTGCCAGATGCTAATCAGTTCTTCAGCGTACCGCTTCTTTATTTCCAGCCATTCCCTCTCAGTATGGGCAGTAGCAGGAGGACCAAGCTGCTCATTCATGGCTACATGCTTGCCTGGAGGTGCGTAGGAGGGGTCCACCAGGCTGTGGCACCATACAGTGGGGCAGTAGTCCTCAAGGGGGGGCCACAGGCCCAACCGTGCGTAGTGGCACTCACGGGCGATACGCTCGGGATCAGCATCCTCCGCCAGCCCGAGCCAGTATGTCTCGTTGATGTCGGGGTTGATGGCAGCCACTTCATACTTCGGTGCCTCATGGATAGCGAAGCTGTACCACATCAGGCAGGCGAAGGCGGTTTCTAGAAGCTCCACGTGGCGCAAGGATTTGTAGTCAAAATGCTCTCTACCGATCAAATCGAAGACAAGTTGCTGGGGGCTTAAGGTGCTCACCACCAGCCTTCTCGCCTTGATCTCAGAGCCATCGGTGAGGCGGATTCCCCTGGCTTCGCCGTTCTCTATGATTACCCTGTCCACTTCGCTATGAGTGAAGAACTTACACCCGTCACGAACCAATATCTTATGGGCGGCATGGGCTACCTGGTGGGTTCCCCCTCTGGCGAAACTTATATTAGGCATTGTTCCAATTAAGCCTATCGCTGCATTCCCAAAGCCCGGTTGATTAACATCGAATGCCGAAGAAAGAGCAAATCTGGCATAAATGTACTGCAGTTCCGGGCTTTCCCACAATTCCCGCGCTATGCGCAGCATGCTGGATGCAAGGATCAGTGAATCCGGCTCAACCCCGGCTTCCAGAAAAAGCGGGTACACAGCCAACTGCCGCTCCATGATGCCAGGGTCAAGGGCACGGAATTCTGCGGGATTGAAAACCATATCCATCTGCACCCTCTGCAACTCCGCGCTGAGCCACAGCTTCCTCACCTTAAGCCACCTCTCAGCATCCCTTTCCGAGAAGCGGGCAATCTCCTCAGCGCTGCGCGTCTGATCCCAATCGTGTTTATCGCTGTAAATGGCCAGGCAGTTCTGCTCTTTTCTGAAGGCCCCTCCGGTGCTGCAGGTGTACTGGTCGAGCTGGGCACCATAGTCCCAGAATTCGGGGAAGTCACGCCATAGGGGCAAGTAATACCACGGCAATTGTATGTTGGCGTGGGTGTTGCCGCGGAAGCCCGGAGCCGAGGTCTCTTCGGTGGCCAGGCCGCCACCTATCTCGTGTCGCCTTTCAAATATACCGACACTCATGTTGGCATATTTAGTCAGGTACATAGCAAGAAATAGTGCCTTTGTACCACCGCCAACTATCACTGCATCAAAAGTCTCGTCAGCCATCATGCCTCCTTTGTTTATCTAACGCTGGTCTACCCAGCGTTGTGGTCCAAAATCAGTAGTGTCCTGCTCGCATATAGAATGGAGAAGCCATCGTCGCAGTGCCTTTGGGTGGACTTACGGTCCATAATAGAGTTTGTCCGCAAGATCAGACAGCCCCAGGCTATGCAGCTTCTCCTTCAGTGGACGGCCGTTAGCATCAAGGCCCCGTAGCTGATAGTATTCCTTTAACATAAGTTCTAGGTTGGGAACAGAGCCTGCAGCGGGACCCTCTTTGAGGGGGATCATAATCTTTTTCGGCAGTCGATCATCTGCGGTTGTGACACCCATAAGGTTGTCCAGACCTCTCTTTAGTAACCAGATACGCTCTCCACACTCCATTAACTCATTGACGTCATAATCAAAGCCGCTTGTTATTCTTATCATGTCAACCCAATCGTCTGTGCTCCATATCCCCATGATGGCAATACAAAGCGGCGCGGAATTAACTACCATCCCCAAATCCTGGGAAATTCGTACTAATTCTGCCTTACCTTCACTTACCTGTGCCTGGTAGCCCCCGGTCAATCCGATCTCCGGGAAAACCGAAAAACCCTGCTCATTAGTCCAAGTCATATCATTTACATGACAGGCACCCCGCGTAGCCGTGGCAAAGGCCAATCCAAAACCATGGTAGGCCCTGGGATCATGTAGGGGGACTTCAAGGCCCTTAACCTCAACCGTATAATCCGCAGCATTCTTACCTATCTTGGCGGCGGCTCGCTTGGTCCCCTCAGCCAGTAAATCACCGAACCCATCGCGCTTGGCTATCTTGTCAACCATCTCTATGACGGCATCGATCTTACCCCATCCCAGTGCAATACCATCTGTGTCATCTAAGCTAATGAGACCATTCTCCAGGCAGTCGATAGCAAAAGCAATACTCGAGCCACAGGAGATTACGTCGAGACCATACTTATTGCACGACTCGTTTAGCTTAATAATAGCCGCTAGGTCATCGATCATGAGCAGGGTTCCGAAGCTAGCCAAGCCTTCGTACTCTGGTCCTGCCCCTTCCTCCACTCTATAAGGACCTTCTGAGACTTTAACCATTCTTTTGCAACCAACATGGCAGCCATAACAACTGAGAGGTCTGGTGAGATATTTTTCGGCCATAACGTCACCACCTGTTTTTGAGGCCACGGCAGAGTTATCCCCCAAAGACCAGTTCTTGCCTACCAGGTCGCCTGTCAATACACCCACACTGTTCATGGCAGCGCCGGTGCCCTGCGCTTTGAGATACTCAGTTATGATACTCTCTTTGCTTTTAGCTACCAGTTCTTTGCGTTTCTTGTCATATTCTTCAGGCAAAGCCGCCTCCACTTTACCAGTGCCCCGAACTGCGATAGCTTTCAGCTTCTTAGCGCCCATAACGGTACCCATCCCAGCACGGCCGGCGACATTAGACTTATCATTGTTCACCAGGGCATACTTCACCAGGTTCTCTCCCGCCTGACCAATTGCGATGATGCTCGGCTTGCCCTTTCCCGCAGCGTGCTCATTGATGGTATCGACTGTTTCATAGGTATCCTTGCCCCAAAGGTCAGCTGCATCCTTGATCTCTACCTGATCGTCATTGATCGATAGATAGACAGGCTTAGGGGAGGCGCCCTCTATAGCGATTACATCGTGGCCAGCAGACCTCAGTGCATGAGCAAAGTTGCCCCCACAGTTACTCTCCCCCCAGATATTGGTCAAAGGCGATTTTGAGCATACCGAAAAGCGTGCTGCACCTGGAAAATTGATACCGCTTACTGGGCCCGTCATCACAAAGAGCACGTTATCTGGAGATAAGGGGTCAACATCCGGAGATACGCGATCAAAGAACAATTTAGCGGCAAGCCCGCTGCCACCAATGAATTTGCGTACTATATCCTTATCTATTTTGCTTTTCTTGATAGTGCAGTTGCTCAAATTGACATTCAACATTGTACCTTCAAAATCTGCCATCTGTTCCTCCTTTACCGATCAAACCTCCGTCGGTCTGTATTCCCCAAAGACCTCGCGCAGCACGCCGCAGATCTCGCCCAGTGTGGCATAGGAGCGCACCGCTTCCAGAATATAGGGCATGAGGTTATCCGTCCCCTGGGCGGCACGCTTTAGCTCGCCAAGTCTTTTCGCCACATCCCTGGCGCTTCGCTCCCGGCGCACTCGATTCAACCTCTCGAGATGCCTTTTTTCGCCCTCCTTATCCATCTGCAGGATAGGAATGGTCAAGGGTTCATCGATCACATAATCGTTGAGACCGACAATGATGCGCTCCCTACTATCGATCTCCTGCTGGTAGCGGTAGGCAGCCTCGGCGATCTCCCGCTGGAAGTAGCCCCTCTCGATGGCAGGGATCACCCCCCCTACGGAATCGATCCTGTCGAAATAGCTATAGCAAGCCTCCTCCATTTTATTGGTGAGCGCCTCCACCATAAAGCTGCCCCCCAGGGGGTCGACGCTTGAGGTGACCCCGCTCTCATAGGCGATTACCTGCTGGGTCCTCAGGGCGATAAGGGCTGCCTTCTCCGCGGGGAGAGCCCAGGCCTCATCCATTGAATTTGTGTGCAGCGACTGGGCCCCTCCCAGCACTGAGGCGAGGGCTTGAAGGGTGACGCGTACGATATTGTTCTCGGGCTGCTGTGCCGTTAGGGAACAGCCCGCAGTCTGGGCGTGGAAGCGAAGCCACAGGGAGCGCTCATTTTGGGGGTTGAACCTTCGCTTTATCTCCCGGGCCCAGATGCGGCGAGCGGCGCGAAACTTGGCGATCTCCTCAAAGAAGTCATTGTGCACATTGAAGAAGAAGCTAAGCTTGGGGGCGAAATCATCCACCTTTAAGCCTCGCTCCACCCCCGCCTCGACATAGGTCAGCCCATTGGCGAGGGTGAAGGCCAGCTCCTGGGTGGCAGTTGCTCCTGCCTCTCGAATATGATAGCCGCTGATGCTGATGGTGTTCCAGTTAGGGAGGAACTTCGTCCCGAACTCAAAGGTGTCCACAATGAGGCGCATCGAAGGCTTTGGAGGGAAGATGTACTCATTTTGGGCGATATATTCTTTGAGGATGTCGTTTTGTATTGTACCTCCCAGCCTCTCCAAAGAGATGCCCCGCTTCTCAGCGGCGGCGATGTACATGGCCCAGATCATGCATGCGGGGCTGTTTATGGTCATCGACGTGGTTACCTGGTCCAGGGGGATGCCATCAAGAAGCACCTCCATATCGGCGAGGGACGATATCGCCACGCCACACTTGCCAAACTCCCCCATGGCCTGTGGGGAATCGGTGTCGTATCCCATGAGGGTGGGCATATCGAAGGCAACACTGAGCCCTGTTTCCCCGTGCTCCAGGAGGTATTTGAAGCGGGCGTTGGTCTCCTCTGCGGTACCAAAGCCGGCGAACATGCGCATCGTCCACAGCCGCCCGCGATACCCGTTGTAGTGAATGCCACGCACAAAGGGGTATTTGCCAGGGAAGCCCACATCCGCCAGGTAGTCCAGCCCGGCGATATCCTCTAAGGTGTAGAGCCTTTCGATGGGCAGTCCCGAGGTGGTGACGAAACGGTCTCGTCTCTCGGGTGACTGTGAGGCTTCCCTTTCCCACTCCGCTCCCCGCTTTTTAATCTCCTCGAACTTTTTCTGGTCAAACACGCTGCACCCCCAAACTATGCCATTCTATAATCGAATCCCCTTCCCGCCTTTATCCCTCTCTGGAAGGGTGCTTGATCCCTACCATCTCGGTGGCCGGGTCCGCCCTTCGGATAAGCCTCTGATTAGCATGGCGACCGGTGAGTACCACTTCACAAGTTGCGGCTTTTCCCTGATCACTCTCAATACATCTCCCGCATTCAGCAGCTTCTAGGCGACGGCAACATTTACCTCATCGAGCATCACGAGGTTGAATTTGCCGCTGGCGAGCGCCGCTCTCGCTGCCTGGAGCGTCTCTCTGGCCTGCTCTTCTTCACTAGCAGAGTGTAATTCTGGATGTGGAGGACAGAGCGCTAAAGCCCTGCAATACAGACGCTAACGACTGGTGCGTAGGGCTCATTCCCCATGTTATGAGCCAGGCCCAGCTTCGGGTCTTTTATCTGACGTTGCTCAGCCCTGCCCTGGAGCTGGAGATAAAGCTCGTAAATCATCCTTATGCCGGAAGCACCTATGGGGTGCCCGAAACACTTCAGACCGCCATCGGGTTGCACCGGCAGTTCGCCGTCGAGGTGGAAAGTGCCCGCCTCGATGTCATTCTTCACCCCGCCCCGGGGGCTGAACTGGAGGTCCTCCATGGCAACAGCCTCGCTTATGGAGAAGCAGTCGTGGACCTCGGCCATGCTAATTTCCTTTCGGGGATCCTTAATCCCTGCCTCCGCGTAGGCAGCTACGCCGGCACGATAGGCCTCCTCAACATGGGTGTAGTCGTATTCTGAAGTCATTCGACCGGATGTGGGGCTGGCGCATATCTGAAGGGCCTTTATATATACCGGATCGGGGCGGAACTTCTTTGCTATATCGGCGCGGGTGATGATAGCAGCGGAAGCGCCATCGGAGACGCCACAGCAGTCAAACAGCCCCAGCGGCCAGGCGATAATGGGAGCGTTTAATACCTGCTCCAGGGTTAACTCCCTCCTCAAATGGGCCTTAGGATTCAGTGAGCCGTTATGGTGGCTCTTGATCGAGATCTTGGCCAGCATGGTCTTACCCTCTTCGGGGCTCAATCCATATCGATTAAAGTATCTGGTTGCCACAATGGCGAAGACCCCGGGCATGCTTGACTGGTAGTGGGTGTTGGTGCGATTCTCCATGCCCGGCAGGCCGCTCATGCCCTCATCTTTCAGCTTCTCGAAGCCCACGGCCAGGCAAATATCGTGAATTCCGGCGGCTACAGCATAGGAGGCACCCCGCACCGCCTCGTGGCCGGAGCCACAGGCGTTCTCTACTCTGGTAACCGGGATATACTGGAGCTTCAGTGGCTCGCTTACAGAACGGCCCCCCATGCCGCTGAAAAGGGTACCTACCCAGACTGCCTGTATATCCTTAACCTCGATACCGGCATCGGCGCAGGCTTCGCTCACCGCCTCCACGATTAGGTCACCGGGGCCTTTATCCCATAGCTCGCCAAACTTGGTGCAGCCCATACCCACAATGGCGACCCTGTCTTTAATACTCCCTGACATCTCTTGCCTCCTTTAACACCTTATCGGTCTGGCCTTCCAGAAGTAGTTACTGATGCCCCGGTCAAACTGCATCTTTCTGAAGGTCATCTCCACCTCGGTCCCCACCTCGATCTTGTCCGGGTCCCGATCGGTGAGATCGAAGAAAGCCCTTCCCCCTCCCTCGAAGTCGATCAGCACGACCGAGGCGGGTGGATCGGCGACCTGAGCCAGCCTGTCGTGAGTGAAGCTGAAGACCTTGGCCTTCCTTCTAGCAAAGTTATAGTCCTCAAAATCATCCTGCGCCTGGCATACGGCACAGATGCGTATGGGCGACGTGCTCATAGCGCCGTTGTCATACTGCGGGGTGCCGCAGCGCTTGCACTTCACCCCCCAGAGCCCGAGGAGGACCCTCCGCTCTCGCCAGATAGCTGATAAACGGATGTGTGGCTTCTCCGGCCTCCTCGCCACTTCCAATGGAACCAGGTCACGCCAGCGAAGATAGTCGTTATAATTCTCCAGCATCCGCTTAGACTCCAAATGCCTTTTCATCCCGCGGCGTTCGCCCAGATTTCCTATGGCATCGGTTACCTCCAGCAGAAATGCGTCGGCGCCATTTCCATAGCCGGCAAAGAGTATCCTGTCTCCGGGCTTGGCCTCCTCCAGGGCGCTCACCAGCATCATCGAGGCCATTGCACAGCCAGTGATGCCCACATTCATGAAGAGGATAAACGGGTCCTGGAGCTGAGAGGGGTCGAACCCCAGCGCCGCCGCTGCCCGCCCGTGCCTTCTCACATCGCCGGAGGGATCGAAAACCGCCTTGGCGAAGTCTCCAGGTGAGAGACCACACTTCCCCATCAACCCGGTTATGGCCTCGGGGAGAAGCTTGGAATAGCCCTCGTCCAGCACCATGCGATCCTCCCAGGAGCGCACGAAGGTGTCGCTTTCAGACCGCCACGTCCCCGCAAATTCATCCGAAACAGAATAGCTCTCCTGAATCTCGGCGATGACATTATCCTTGCCCAGGAGAAGGGCGGCAGCCCCGTCACCCAGGCCCTGCTCCAGCATGCCACCGGGGGCCGCCATGCGGCTGTCAGCCACGGTTACCAGGATGCTGCTTGCCGTGCCAGCTTTGATGGTATCCAGAGCCAGGGCAACGGCAGTTGTACCCGAGCGCAGCGAGGTAGTTATATCAGCAGTCCGAATATCCCGGCGCAGGTCCAGTGGCATGGCTATCAAGGCCGAGCACTGCTTCTCCTTATAGGGAGAGGTTGTAGTGGCGAAAAAGAGACCGTCCACCGTATGAGAGTCTGTGTCTCTCAGGCAGTCTATGGCTGCCTCTACAGACATGGTCAGGCTATCCTCATCGTAGCTGGCCACCGCTCTCTCCCCGGGTATGGCAAAGCCTCCCCAGGCGTTAACGAACTGCTTCCGATCTATTCGGTGCCACGGGATGTAGGCCCCATATGATGTTATCCCTATCATTTACACCTCCTATTTGAATTTAGGGCTTAGCCCACCAGGTCATTTTATATCAAGCGTTCAGCCTCGTGTTCAGACGGAATATCAAATCCGATTCTTGGGTGACCCCTTTTAATGACGCAGTGGGAATATACCATGCTCCCAAGATGGCGTCAAGGCGAAAATAAATAAGAAAAAGCCCTAATTTTCGCCCGAGTGGCTTGAACTTCGCTGACTTTAGGGGTACATTAGGGGTACAATTGAAAGCGGATTGCTGAGTGGAAAAGGAGGAAGCAACAGCAAACATGGCATACCGAGTAGGCGTTTCCAAGGCTATCGAGCTTTGCTGCACCGGGCATGTCATCGATGGCAAGGAAGCCCATCGCATCGGCTTCGCCAATAAAGTCTTCCGCTGGATCAGTACCTTAATAAGGCCAAGCGGGTGGCGAGGAGAATTGGCAGCATGTGCCTGGCGGCGCTCATCATGACCAAGGCAACCACCCGGGCGGTGCAGGATATAGACCGCAAATCAACCCTGCGCTATTGCGATGACGGTTTATGGAGTCTATTGAGTGAGCAGGACACCGCCGATTTTGGCCCCGAACGCTGGGTGAAAGATAGGTAAGGAGGATTACATGGCTGAAAGAGTAGGAATCGTATCTGTAGCTCAGACCATCTCTGGAGGATACTATCCATCACTCAAGGTATTATTCTACCTTCAAGCCAACAGTGTGGTTGACACGGCAGTGTGGATTGGATATGCTGGAAGCCCCAATTTCTGTAGAACTTGCAAGGAGGCAATATGGCCAAGGAAAAACAGGTACAGATAATCGCCAGCGATGCCGGCGGCACCATGACCGACATGATAGTGGTAGACACCGATGGAAACTTCAGTATCGGCAAAGCGGCTACAACCCCCGAGGATCAATCTCTGGGTTTTTGGGAGTCGCTGACAGATGCTTTCGAGTACTGGGATATCGATTTCAAGAAGCAGGCTGGTAATATCCTCCCCGGTGTCGAGGCTATTGTCTATTGTGGCACTTCGATGATGAATGTGATTCTTACCGGGACTGGCCAGAAGGTGGGAGTCATCACCCAACGGGGGGATGAGGACATCTTCCTCCACGAACGGAGCGCCCAGACCTATGCCGGCTATGCTTACCAGGATGTTCTCCACCATGTCACGCACCACCACAACAGGCCCCTGGTACCTCGACGGCTGGTTAAGGGCGTAACCGGCAGGATAGATGCGTTTGCCTCCGAGGCCATACCGCTATATGAGCATGAGGTGGTAAGGGCCATAGAGGAGCTGCTGGATAAGGGAGTAGACGCCATCGCTGTCTCCCTGTGGTATTCATACCTGAACCCGATGCACGAGCTGAGGGTGTCAGAGATAGCCCACGAGATAATGGGGAAGCGGGGTCGCGAGGTGCCGGTGTACCTCTCTCACCAGATTGCTCCTATCCAGAGAGAGCAAGGCCGCCTCAACGCCCTTGTCACGCATGCTTGTGCTGCAGAGCCTGGACGCGAACAACTGTTTAGGATTGAGAGCAAGCTCCAGGATAACGGATACAGGTATCCCCTCCAGATAGTTCTGGCGCACGGAGGCGTGACCAATATTCGCTACCCCAGGATGCATGAAGCGTGCCTCTCCGGACCTATTGGCGGTCTGCTTGGGTGCCGGTATCTAGGACAAGAGAGGGGAATAGGCAACTTGGTCTGCTCCGATATGGGCGGTACCAGCTTCGACGTGGGCCTCATCATGAGCGGCGAGCCTGTCATGCTGCGCGAGGTGGTCATCAACCGCAGGATATTCAATATTCCTACCCTGCTCATGGACACCATCGGCGCCGGCACCGGGATGTACGTTACCATCGACCCCATCACCATGCGAATTACCGTTGGTCCCGAGAGCGCCGGGGCCGACCCGGGACCGGTCTCCTACGATATGGGCAACGAGGTGCCCACGGTGATGGACTGCGTCCTCATCATGGGCATTTTGAATCCGGACAACTACCTCGGGGGCAAGCTCAAATTGAACAAAGAGAAAGCCCTCAAGGCTATCAAGGAGAAGTGCGCTGATGTCCTGGGCGTCGACCCGTACTACCTGGCCGAAGGCGTATATAAGCTCATCAACAGCACTATGAAGGAGCACATCAGGGCAGTGCTCTATGCGCGGGGCTTCACCCCGGCAGATTATTGCCTTCTAAGCTATGGCGGGGCTGGCCCGATGCACGTCGCTGGCTACACTGAAGGCCTACCCTTCAAGGGGGTGGCTACCATGCCCTACGCAGCGGCCTTCTCTTCATTCGGTTCTGCTGCCGTGGACATTAGCCACCGCTACCAGAAGTCTACCACGGTTATGATTCCCTATGGCGCCGACGACAGCTGGAAATTGATGATGGGACAGGGGATGCTTAATCCAGGCTGGGAAGAGCTGGAGAGGCTGGCACAGGCTGACTTCGCTGCCGAGGGTCTACCCTGGGAGCAGGCCAAGGTGCGTCAGATAGCCTACGTGCGCTACGGCAGCCAGATGGACGACATCGAGGTGCCATCGCCGGTATCCCGCATCAATAGCGCCGGGGATATGGACAAACTCATCGCTGCATTTGAGGATCTCTATGAGAGGGTATATGCCGGCGTGGCCAAGCATCAGCGGGCAGGATATTGGATCATGGAGATTGGGCTTATCGCAACCATTCCCAAGGTCAAGCCTAAACTAATTAAGCGGTCACTGGAGGGAAAGAATCCACCCCAAGAAGCGGTTAAGGGGGAGAGGGAAGTGTACTTTGACGGCACGTGGCACAAGGCCGTTATCTATGATATGGACCAGATCAGGCCGGGGAACGAGATCGAGGGGATCGCTGTGGCCGAGGCTCCAGCCACCACCTTCTTCATCCCGCCGGGGAGACGGGCCAGGATGGATGAGTGGTCGCTGCTGTGGCTCAGCTGAGGATTCCCCAACTGTGAAACGGTGATCAGAGGAGGTTATGATGAGCGAGCGCAAAGGAATAGGAGAGGGCGGGAAGACCCTCAAGCAGATGATGGAGGAAAATGAGAGGCTGTACCGGGAGACTGGTTGCTATGCTGGCATCACCGAGCCTTACCTACTCAAGGAGGACCCTGTCAAGAGCGAGCTCTTTCATTCCCGGATAATGGCATCTTTGATGGCGGGCAGGGAGACTACCCGTATGATATCCGCTTCACCTTTTGTGCGAGAGGTGGCCGAACTCTGCCTCGGATTCTATACCGCTGACGGAGCCAGCATCGCCCAATCGACCGGCATCCAGGCTCACATCATGCCGATGGGTGAGTGCATACAGTGGATGATCAAACAGAACTACGAGCAGGACGTGGGCATAAATGAGGGCGACCTGTTCATAGCCAATGATCCCGTTATCGCCGGCATGCACCCTGCTGATGTCTACGATATGCTGCCGATTTTCTGGGAAGGCGAACTGGTGGGCTGGGTTTGCACGGTGATTATGGAGATGGATATTGGCGCAGTGAGCCCAGGATGCATGCCCACGGCAAATGCAGAGCGGGGCTCGGACGGGTTGAGGTTCTGCTGTGAGAAATGGGGGGCCAATGATCTTCTCAGGAGAGACTTCGAGCTCAAGATCGAGCTCAGCCTGGATATGGCGGACATGTTTCTGTTAAATCGCAAGGGGGCCATAGCAGCCAATATCAGGGTGCGCGAAGAGGTCAAAAACATAATTCGTGAATTCGGACTCGACTACTACAAGAGGGCCACGAGGGAGCTCATAGAGGAAGAGCGGCGCAACCAGCTCGCCCGCGTTCGGCAGAGGACGGTTCCCGGGCGCTACCGAGATGTGGTACCTGTTGAACTTAATATGGCAAAGCAACCAATTTCCTGGCTCCCTGCCAATCAGGATACCATACGGCTAATCCCCATACAGACTGACATCTTGCCGTCCGGGCGTCTGGTGCTGGATTTCGAAGGGACTGGCGAGTGGGGATGGCACCCCTTCAACGGAACTCCCACCGGCCTGCGGGGTTGCTTCTCAACAGTCCTGACGCAGACCATCTCGTACGACGGCCGTTCCAATCTAGGAACCCTTCTCGCCTGCGAGATTAAGGAGCCAGCTGTCGATTCCTTGCTGAACCCAAGTGAGATCAAGAGGCTGGCGACCGCGGACCCATGGGCCGCAATATTTGATCTGTTCGGCTTGTGGCAAAGTATGTTAGGGATTGCCTATTATCTGCGTGGGTTCAGGGAGGAGACATTCAACTGGCGTTCCGGTGCTGGCTGGCAGATGGCTGGCTACGACGCACTGGGTACCAAGCGCCCTCTGTTGGCTGCCGAAACAGGTGCCTTCGGGCCTGGGGCTACGGGGGTTGGCGATGGGTGCGATTGTGGGGGATGGATAGCCACCCAGCTAGTTGATATGGGCAATGCAGAAGTGTGGGAACTCTTCGTACCCCAGCTGGAGATGACACGGCGATTTGAACCCTACTCCACTGGGTACGGCAAATTCCGCTCCGGCGTGGCACTAGCCAGTGTCATGATGCTTCACAGAATAACTCAGACTGTTGCCAGTGGGGCCATTGGGACCGCTTCTGATGGCATCATCCCCAATCTCGGCCAGTTCGGTGGCTATCCCGGCGGCAAACGAAATACCCTCCTGGTTCGCTACGATAATCTACAGGAACTGATAGAGAATAGGCAACCACTCCTCCACGAGCTAGGCCATCCCGCCGAGTGGAAGGACCGAATTCAGGGCCAAGTCACCAACATGGGCCTTATACCACCACCGATACCGGTCTATGATGGCGACGTACTTGTTACCGACACGACTTCTGCCGGGGGACTGGGTGACCCCATTGAGAGAGAGCCGAGGAGAATTAAAGCTGACCTAGATGAAGGGTTTGCCACTGATTGGATGGCCAGAAATATCTACTGCGTCGACGTGATCTTCAACGAGATGACCGAGGAGTGGCAGATCGATGAGGCTGCCACCAGCAAACTGCGCGAAGCCAAGAGAAAGGAGAGGTTGTCGCGCGGTGTGCCGGTAGAGCAGTGGTGGCAGAAGTCCCGTCAGAGGCTGATGGACCGTAATCTCGACGGCAAGATTCTGGAGATGTACCAGAGCAGTATGAGGCTTAGCGAGGCCTTCACCCAGGAGTTCAAAGACTTCTGGGCGCTGCCCGATGACTTTAATCTGTGAGGTGATGAAATGCCATACAGCAAAGAGGATTTGAGAGACCTTTACGACGGCAGGCTCCCCTGGCACAAGACATTCGAAATCATGAGCAAGCCCAAGGACGACGATAGATTCGACAAGTATGTCGAGATCCTCCAGGAGCGCGTTCCCTGGCTGGAGAGGATACTACTGCCCCTGGGCGAGCACCTCTACGTAGTGGACAAGGCCGGAGAGCGGATCGTAAAGTGCGACTGCGGGCATGAGTTCGGGGACTGGCGGCAGAACTGGAAGCTGAACGCTTTGATCTTCGCCAGAGACGATACTGAGAAGTTGGAGGAGATTTATCCCGGCCTCAAGTGCCCCGACCCCAACCTGTGCGAAGTGCGGGAGTTCTACTGCCCGGGGTGCGGCAGTCTGCTCAAGGTGGAGGCTGTACCCGTAGGTTATCCGATCATCTTCGATGCCCTGCCTGACCTAGATAGTTTCTACAGGGAGTGGCTGGGCAGGCCGCTTCCCGATGAGAAAGAGTTCCGGGATATGACTTACCAGGTCACCAGGGAGTGGGGACGTGACATCGCGTAATGTGCCCTGATAGCTAGATCGAGAGAGGCAAGATTCTCTGGATGTTTAGGCCCTTTTACTCAGCGTCACTTCGTCGCTTCGCTTACCTGCTTAACAGAATTCAAGGAGATGCATGATCCCGATGATCAAGAGTCTGGTGTGCCTACTATACTTATATGAAGTGGAGGAGAGAAGGGGATGAAGAAGATGCTGGCACCATACCGCGTTTTAGACCTGACAGACGAAGAAAGTATGGCTTGTGGAAAGATTCTTGCCGACATGGGAGCAGACGTTATACAGGTGGAGAAGGTAGGTGGTGCTCTGGCCAGGCACAGGGGGCCCTTTTATCATGACATTGTAGACCCAAGCAAGAGCCTCCTTTTCTGGGCCTACAATACCAACAAGCGTTCCATCACCTTAGATATAGAAACCGCCCAAGGCAAGGATATGTTCAATAGGCTGGTTAAAGGTGCTGACGTCGTCATTGAGTCATTCGAGCCCGCGTACATGGACAACATAGGTTTGGGCTATTCAGTACTGAGTGAAATAAAGCCAAGCCTGGTCATGACCTCTATCAGCGGTTTTGGTGGAACAGGTCCCTATGCACACTATAAAGCTCCTGATATAGTGGCTGCCGCTATGGGAATGATAATGGCGGTCACCGGTGAGCCCGAGGATCGTCCGTTTCGAGTGAGCGTTCCCCAGTCTTATGTGCAGGCAGCCATACAGGCTGCGCAGGGGACCATGGTGGCTCTATACCACAGCGCCGGAACTGGTGAAGGGCAACAGGTTGATGTCTCAGCACGGGATACTTGGATTTTCATATCTCTGGAGTATTTGCCGCAATGGATTGCCGCCAGGCAAGTGCTAGATAAGCCGGGGCGAGGGCTAACTATTCGAAAGGGTCTGAGAATGCCAATTCTATGGGAGTGTAAAGACGGAGACGTATCTTTTCTCTTGCTAGGGGGGCAGCCAGGGGAAAGGAATAATCGGCTACTGGTTGAGTTTATGGATAGGAAAGGGATGGCCCCGGAAGCGTTGAAAGCAAAGGACTGGTCGCAGTGGGGTATCGGGGAAACCGCCATGGAAGAATTTACCTATCTTTTTCAGGTACTGGGAGAATTCTTCAAAAGCCAGACTAAGAAAGAGCTTTGGGAGGAAGCCCTGAAGGAGAACATTATGCTCTACCGCTTAAGTGATACCAAGGATTTGGTGGAAGACGAGCAGCTTCAGGGAAGAGACTTCTTCAGGACTGTTAACCACGAGGAGTTAGACGACCAGGTTACATATCCAGGGGCCTTTGCTCTATTTTCGGAGACCCCTATTGGCGAATGGCGACGTCCTCCTCTTATTGGTGAGCATAACCAGGAGGTCTACGAGGCGGAGATGGGCTTTACCACGAAGGACCTTATTGACCTAAGAGCAGCCAGAGTAATCTAGACGTGTTGGAGGAGGTTTGAGATGCAACAGCACGTTTTTGAAGGTGTCAAGATTGTTGGGTTTGTGTATGCGGGGGTGGGCACGCTTACTATGAAAACCTTCGCTGAGCACGGAGCCACGACCGTCCGCATTGAATCAATGACGAGGCCTGATAATGTGAGACTTGCCCCACCCTGGAAGGATGACGTGGTTAACGTAAACGGCAGTTTCCTGTTTGACATTGTTAACAATGACAGGCTGAGCGTTGGCCTGAATATGAATCATCCACGAGCCCTGGAGGTCGCCCAAATGCTGGTCAGGTGGGCCGATGTGGTAGTCGATAACTTCCGCCCTGGTAAAATGGCGAAATGGGGATTGAGCTACGAAGACATAAAGAAGCTGAGGCCTGACATTATTATGATCAGTACCTCGCTGTTTGGGAACACCGGGCCTCACGCCGACATGCCTGGTTACGGCCCTCATTTACAAGCGTACGCCGGCTTTACCAATATTGCTGGAAGGCCTGATGGAAGATCGGTCATGGTAGGGCAATCTGTGCCGGATTTTATTGCCCCTACTCTAGGGGTGACGGCAGTAATAGCTGCTCTGGACTATAGAAGGAGAACAGGACAAGGGCAGTATATAGATCTCTCTGAGCTTGAGACGGCCATATTCGGTCTTGCTCCAGCATTGTTGGATTACACAGTAAACGGGCGAATCCAGACCAGGGCCGGTAACAGTTGCCATTACGCCGCACCTCATAACACCTACCGATGCCAAGGGGACGACAGGTGGTGTGCTATTGCCGTATTCACCGACCAAGAATGGAGGTCTCTTTGTGAGGTCATGGGCAACCCAGAGTGGTCAAAGGAGGCAAGGTTTCAAACGCTTCTGGGAAGGAAGGAAAATGAGGCGGATTTGGACCGCTTAATAGAGGAGTGGACGGTTAACTATCCCCCTGAGGACGTTATGGCCAAGATGCAAGAAGCTGGAGTGGCGGCAGGAGTGGTGCAAAATGCCGAAGATGTATGTGAGCACGATCCTCAGGTAAAGCATCGGCATCAATTCTGGGAGTTGGATCACCCTGTGTTAAGGCGTCACTCTTATCTGGGGGGTTGCTTTACGCTATCCAAGACCCCAAGAGAGTTGAAGAGAGGGTCTCCTCTTTTGGGGGAGCACAGCGAGTATGTATACAAAGAGCTTCTGGGTATGTCACAGGAAGAATATGATAGCTATTTATTGGATGGGGTGTTCGAATAGATTCATAGCGAGGGAGGAAGTATTGTGGTTGGCACTCATTGGCAGAGATATAGCCGAGGCTACTGGCTCGGGGAAAGGCTTTGTAGGAAGCCTTGCGGGTTCGATATAGACAGGATTGCAACCAGACCGATGCCTGAGACAAGGGCGAGGGGCCACGGGATGTAGGCCCCATACGATGTTATCCCTATCATTTACACCTCCTATTCTTTCTGAATCGAGAACTATATTCGTGTATCCCGCTGATAGATGTACCATCTAACCCCAACACATGTCAAGTGTCCCATGTTATGAAAACATCGCCAACATACCACCTATGCCCCTGGTCCCCGAGTCCAGATTTCCCTTTGCCGCAGCAAATGAAGCGGTGTGGATGTCCCTTGGACTGTTTTTTAGCCAAGCAAGCCCCCTCTCTTTACAGGAGCCGGTTTTGGGGCTAAAATTGATACGACTTAGCGGGTGTAACTCAGCGGTAGAGTACTTGCTTCCCAAGCAAGGGGTCGTGGGTTCGAATCCCATCACCCGCTCCAGAGAATATAGCTAAGAAATATACTAAGGAGGAATACTATGAAAGCAAGCTTTTTAACAGCCCGTTGGAGCAATATATTGTCAATCGTGCTTGGAGTTATTGTAGCATTATTCTTCATCGTTGTTCTAACCGGTGTAATAGCCTCGTTTACCTCGGCGGATGCAGCGAGCTTTATTGCCCTTGTCGCTATCGGAGGCGTTACCTGAGTAGTTGGTGAAGCGCATAGCACCGCACGGTTCGTGTGGTTAAAAAAACACTCAGATCACTATATTACAACTAAGAAAAGATTAACCCATCCTATTACAATCATCGGGAACGTGCTTGGTGGTGGTGCTTTGGCTGTTATTCTCCTCACTTTCAATGACATTTTAGGATACACAACGGGTTTCATAGTGCTTGCGGTCATAATCTTCGTTAAGGTTGGTTTTAATATTTGGAGGAATATCGTATTAGTACCAGATTAAAGTAATAATCTTGCCGTTTATTTAGTCCACATCACAATCCCTTGTGTGGCACATTATCTTTTACTTTTTAGTTGGAGCAAGTGACTGACATGAAAGTGATCGGTGTTTGTGGTTCTCCTAGAAAGGGCAACACGGAGTGGCTGCTTAGAAAACTATTGGAAGGGGTTGCCAAAGGCGGGATAGATACTGAGCTGATCTTGCTCAGGGAGAAGGACGTAAAAGGGTGCGATGGTTGCTTAACCTGCGAGGCGGGAGGTAAGCAACGAAAAGGGATTTGCAGAATTCACGATGACATGCAGGAGATTTACCCCAAGCTGGTTGAAGCTGATGGCCTGGCTTTTGGCACGCCGGTCTACTTTGAAATGCTGTCCGGCCTGCTCAAGAACTTCATGGATAGAACCTGTCCTATCTGGTCGAGGCTAGAGGGAAAACCCGTTGTCGGCATAGCCGTTGCAGAAGAAAGCATAGGAGAGGCGATCGAGAACCTGAGGACCTACTCCTCCGTCTGTGGTATGCGGTGGGTCGGCCATTTTACTTCTTTGGCAAAAACTCCAGAGCAGGTCTCCAAGGATAGAGATGTTGAAAGGCAGCTTGAGCGGTTGCGGAGAAAGCTTATGGGTATGCTAAAGGCCTGACGTTGCACCAGTGTCCCAACTGTTCAGTCGGTCACGGCGTAGGGTTTTGATACCCTACCTTCCCCCAATAGGCAAATGCCTGCTTAAAAGTTCCATCTTTTTGCTCTTGCCAATACAACCTCACCTTCAGACTTTGTAACTACTTCATGAACGCACACTGGCTTCGTTAGCCAATCAAGCCCTAGTTTTATTGACAAAGGGGAAAATACAAGGGGCTGGGGTTTTAGGAATGGCTGATTACAAAGATTCTATTAAGTGGAAAGGCTAGTGAGATCGTATTTTATGCTAGCTTTTTGTTCTTGACTTACTTCACCAATCTCTGCCAGTGTTTTTTTGCTAGTGGAGAAGCTTTTTCTTCCCGGTCTTGCATTACTAGCTTTTCCTGAAGAGAGAAAGAAACCTATCTTCATATTCAGGAAATAGTTCCCATCTATCAAGTTCACTTTTTAGTGTAGAAGGATCAGATTCACCTCTTTCAACCTGCCCAAAAAGCTCTTCGATCCTATACCTGGCATCCATTGGCACACCAGCACGATCCATATCTAGCAAACCTCTTCTGCTCAGATCAAGGATGTTACTTTTCAGTGAACCTTCCGTTAACTCTTTGATAAATTTTAACAGTGATACGTCCCATAATTCATCAACACCTTTAATAATTGCGGCAAGTCTGTTGCCTTCCTTGTCTATTTTCTCATTTATTGTACCAGCTACAACAGGCAAAGGAGCTGATACAATTGATAATGCCTCAGGATTAGGTTCATTCTTATAATTGTAGAAAAGTCCAGGTGCATGAGGTCCATACTCTCTAATTACCATTTCGAGATAGCTTCTTGCATTTTCACCAAATCCTTCTAGCTTGATAAGATAAGAAGGTGTTACGATTCTTGGCCTTTCCGAACTAACTTTTCCTTCCCTGATAATTGTTTCCTCCTTTTTTGCTGAAGTGTGTACTAGTTCAATATATACAGGCTCAGTTAGTAAATAGTAATTTACACAAGTAGTGCCAAAAGTAGCTAGTTGCTGCTTAGGCAACCTTAACACCTCTGTATTATCTATTGCATATCTGATTCTTTCATCTCTGATTTCCATCAACCGACTCCCCTGAATATAACATTAAACTTTTCACTCGGAGGGCGTATAATACCGGGTCTGCTGAAGCGCATGCTCACAATTCATCTCCCAGGGTGCTGAAGACAATTTGAAACCCCTTACAGAGTCCATTCTACACCGATAGCAATTCAGCTGCAAGAGAATCACTACGCTAAACAATTCAAAGGCAGCAATACGCTAGAATGTGTGCCTTTGGTCAATACTCTCTGATTTACGGTTATTGCCTTATTACACTGACAAAACCCCCTTGACAATAGAACACATGTTCTGTTATAGTTATGGTTACCCCCTTTTGGAGCCTTTACAATGTCAAAGCTCATAGGTGAACCAATCAAGGTTCACCTGGATAAAGATTCAATACCGGCGGCCTTTATCTGGAGGAAGCGCCTCTACAGGGTTGTTGAGGTTATTGGCTGGTGGCGGGAACCCTCCGACTGGTGGAGAGGGAAGGCAGTGCGCTTCTTCGTTCGCGTTAATGCCCAGAATACCAGTATCGGCACCTACGAGCTTTACCGGCTCGGGGAAGCGTGGTTTCTCCATAGAGCCTTCGATTAAGGTATCACCATGAGTTTTATTCATCTCCACGTTCACTCCCAGTATAGCTTTCTTGACGGAGCTTCAACCCTGGACAGGATTCTGGAAAAAGCAAGGGCTCTGAGTATGCCCGCGTTAGCCATTACCGACCATAACCGGCTGACGGGAGCCATCAGATTCTATGAGAGAGCGAGAGCCCTGGGGGTAAAACCAATCATAGGGGCTGAGATCGATCTGGAGGGGGGATATCACCTAACGCTTCTCTGCAAGAACAGACGGGGCTATTCAAATCTGTGTCGGTTACTAACCGAGGGCCACCTGTCGAATCGAGACGGGCAACCCCAGGCCACCAGGGAGATGCTGCAAAGCTTCAGTGCCGGCCTGCTCGCATTGTCCGGGTGTAGCAAAGGTGAGATCCCTACATGGCTTGAGAGGCGCAATGTCGGCAGGGCAGGAGAAGCAGCCTGCTTCTATAGAGAGATCTTCGGAGAAGACTTCTTCGTGGAGCTTATCCGATATCCCTCGAGGGAAGGGATGGCGGCCAGTTACCGACTTGCTACCTTTGCCAGAGAAGAGAACCTGCCTATAGTTGCCACCAACAATGTCCACTATGCCGAAATGGAAGAGTACGTGGTAAAGGAACTGCTTAATGCCATAGACCAGAATGCCCCCGTCTCTGAGCTGAAGTGCTACCGAACTGTAGAGCAGTACCTCAAATCCCCAGAGGAAATGACGAGCCTCTTTAGAGACTTCCCCCAGGCATTAGCCACAACGGAAGAGGTTGCTTCCAGGTGCAACCTGGAGCTGGAGCTGGGCAAACCCCGCTTCCCTAGGTTCACTGTTCCCCAGGATGAAACAGACTATAGCTACCTATCCAGGTTGGCCTTTGATGGAGCCCTGAGAAAATACGGCGCACTTACCCCCAAAATTAGAAAGCGCCTTGAGTTCGAGCTTGATACGATCCGCAAGCTCGGTTTTTGCAGCTACTTTCTTGTGGTGTGGGACATAGTTAAATGGGCCAGGGAGAGGGGTATTAGATGTCAGGCCAGGGGCAGCGCGGTCGATAGCCTGGTGGTTTATGTATTGGATATAAGCGTTGTTGATCCCATGGAATATGGCCTTCTATTTGAGCGTTTTATGCATCCTTTAAGGCATGAACCGCCTGATATTGATCTGGACATTGACCGGAGACGACGGGATGAGGTAAGAGACTATATCTATGAGAAGTATGGGGCTGAGAACGTGGCCTGCGTGGGGACGATAAATACATACATGGCCAGGGGTGCCATTCGTGATGTCGGCAAGGCCCTTAAGATACCGAAGGAGGTCATCGAAGAGGCCTGCAGAGGCATCCATTACTTACCTGCGTCTAAGCTTATGGAGTGTGCTGATACCCTGCCTGAGTTGAAGAACAGCGCCATATATAAGAGGCCTGAGCTTGCCAGTTTCTTCAAGTTATGCGCTGCCATAGATGGCTTCCCCAGACATCTATCTGTCCACTTAGGAGGACTGCTGATCGGAGACGGCAGGCTTTCCGATTCAGTGCCTCTGGAATGGTCGAGCGGAGGTGATATCATCAGCCAGTATGACAAGGACGATGTCGAGAGGCTGGGCATCGTCAAGATGGACCTGCTGGCGCTCCCCACCTTTACCGTTATCGAGGACACACTGACCGGGATTAAAAGGAATCGAGGTATTGAGATTGATATAGACCAGATACCACGGGATGACCCTGAAGCCTTTGCCATGCTCCGTGATGGTAAGACCATAGGCACTTTTCAGCTCGAATCCCCGGCGCAAAGGGAGATGGCGGGGAGAATGCTGCCCAATCGCTTTGCAGACATCGTTGTCTCACTTGCCTTGGTCAGACCAGGACCGCTCAAGTCAAATATGGACAAGCACTATCTGCCCCGAAGACACGGCAGTGAACCGGTAACCTATCCTCACCCAAGACTAAAGGATGCCCTTGGCGAAACATTAGGGGTGATACTTTACCAGGAACAGGTGCTTCAGGTTGCTCATGACCTGGCTGGAATGAGCTATGCAGAGGCAGATGGCTTTAGAAGAGCCATGACACATGACCGAACTCCAGAGGAAATGGAGAAGATGCGGAGCTCATTTATCTCCAGCGCCACCAAAAACGGCGTGGATAAAAGAATTGCCAAAAGGGTGTTTGAGCAGCTGGCTGCCTTCGCCGCTTACGGGTTTTGTAAAGCTCACGCCGCTACTTATGCCATCATCGCCTATCAGACCCTCTGGCTGAAGTGTCATTACCCCGCAGAATTCTTTGCTGCGGTGCTGTCGAATCAGCCTATGGGGTATTACCCTCCACATGTCCTGGTGGCTGAAGCTAGGAGATCCGGGGTAAAAGTACTCCCTCCTGATATTAATAGGTCCTCTGACCGATATACTGGGGATAGGGGGGCAATACGTGTTAGTCTCGCCCAGCTTAAGGGAATATCGAACGGGGCACTGGAATCTATCCTTGCTCAGAGGGCAGAAGGAAAGTTTACCTCCCTAAGGGATTTCGTACTTAGAACCAGGGTAAGCCAACCTATTCTGGAGAAACTGATAAGGGTTGGGGCCTTTGATTCGTTAGGCAATAGGAGTGAGATGCTTTCAGAATTACCTAAGCTGGTGGGTCTAAGCCAAAAGGTAGGAAAAGGGGCAAAGCCTCTGATTGAAGATGCACATACAGAGACAGGTTTAATAGAGGCTAATCTTTACATCGATAAGAAGACGAGGATGCTGGCCGAGA
>Ga0209979_1000124_pt1 | contig 127737 bp, 88 predicted proteins | sample AnhtaG_FD_183114 | JGI IMG/M metagenome (GOLD analysis project Ga0209979, IMG submission 183114) | Deep subsurface microbial communities from Anholt, Denmark to uncover new lineages of life (NeLLi) - Anholt_01485 metaG (SPAdes) (version 2) | ecosystem: Environmental > Aquatic > Marine > Oceanic...
GCCGAGACATTTCCCTTACAAATGAACATGCCTGGTTCAGCATCATCTACGTTAACCCATACCGAAATTGAGAAATTATTTGTCAAATTCAAACTACTGTCATTCCCACAGTCAACGTAATCTCCATCACCATCAAAGTCTAATGCACCATCAATTTTCCCGATTGTCCATACTGGATTTCCATATACAGTTCCATGATTTCCGCCGACCGAATCGTCTGCGTTGCCGTCCAGCTTCCAATGCGCCACCATTCCTTCCCTCGACGTGTCCGTGTCCAGCCACTGCCCGGCAAAAATCAGCAGGTCCGGCAAATCGACTTCGCAGTTCCCGCTCAAATCACCCGCCGGACAGCCGGCCCACACAGTCCGCAAGGACTCCACAGGAAAACCGACCAGGGATACGATTAACACGAGGGTGAACAACGAGATTTTCACAAATCTGAGCGTCTTTTACCTCCTTCCCGACTGAGGTTTTAGACTACTGATTGGGATTTCATATCGATTACTTATCTGCACCCCATCATCAGCAAAAATATTAACATCGCCAGATAAGTCTTTAGATTGCTTGTTCGCATCATTTTTGTCTGGAAAAATATATTTGAACACCTTATTATACCGAATTACTTTACAAAAAGCAAAGAGGTTGTCGGGCATTTCCGACGTTTCAGTGATATTTTCGAACTATTCCCTAAAGGTCCCTATTGCTGCAAAAGCGAGGACAAATTCGCTGCTGCAGGGTGCGCAGCAGAAATCTTCACACTGGTAGTGACCAAATATATAAAATTATTGCTTGATAGAAAAAATTAAGTTATTTTATCCCGCGAACGGGTAAATTTCGTTTTTAATCGACATAGGCGGACAGGGCTAATTCAATGCCGGACGAACAAAAACAACTATCGCAGCAGATATTATTTCAGCAGATTGAGATTCTACTCGAAGCAAACGACACCTCCGGCTTAGGCCGACTACTCAGTGACCGGCGAAGCAGCGATATTGCTGAAATCGTAGTACTTCTCGATAGTGACCAAAGACGCACCATCTTCGATGTACTGGACAAACCAACGTCGGCCGAAGTGCTGGAAAAGGTTGATGAAGCCACCAGGGCAGAACTCTTCGAGCTGCTCGAAGAGAAAGAATTAGAGAGCATTGTTTCTGAACTTGACCTCGATGACGCCGCTGACCTGCTCGCGGAACTGCCGGATGAGCTGAGCCAAAAAGTGCTCAAGAACATAGAGCCGGCCGAGTCAGCCAAGATTAAAAAACTGATGAGCTACTCCGAAGACTCAGCCGGCGGAATTATGGACCCCGTTGTAATCAGTGTACCCGAGGATGCTACTGTCGCCGAGGCCATCAGTAAAATCCGTGCTGCCGAGACTGATGAGGATTTCTTTTCCGTCTATGTCGTAGATAAGACCGGCCGATTCCTCGGAGACGTCCGTATTCGTTTGCTGCTGACCGGCCCAGAAAACACAAAGATAAGCGGCCTGATTGACCCCGATACTATTTACGTTACCGCCAATGCCGACCAGGAAGAGGTTCGAAACATATTCAGTAAAAACGACCTTATTGTTGCGCCCGTTCTCGACAAAAACCGCAAACTCATCGGCCGAATCACCGCCGACCGAATCATCGAGGTCGCTGAGGAAGAAGCCGCAGAGGACTTATACACAATGGCCGGCACAGACGCCGACGAGCTGGACAAAATATCCGTTTTCCACGCCGCCCGAGTCAGAATGACCTGGCTTTTGCCCTGCTTAATCGGTACCGGCATAACCGCTTTGGTCCTGATGTTCTTCTACGAGAAATTCAACATAAAGAATTTGTCTTTGGTCTATACTGCTGCATTTGCTTTTGTCCCGATGATTGCCGCCATCAGCGGCAACGCAGGTCTGCAAACTTCTGCCATTGTTGTTTCCGGCCTGGCAACAGGTCACCTCGCCGCATTGAAATTGAGCCAGGTCTTTACGCGGGAAGTGCGAATTGCGCTTCTTGTAGCGCTAAGCTGCGGCATCATAGGAGGCGGAGCTTGTGCCATTTTAATCAGCTCCAAGGCCACCGCCGCCATCACAGAACCCATCCGGATTATCTTTGCATTCGGGACCGCTATGTTCTCGGCCATAATGGTCGCCACAACACTTGGATTATTTCTGCCGTTTTTGTTCCGCAGAATCGGCATAGACCCGGCCATAAGTTCCGGCCCGCTGGTTACAACCGCAAACGATTCGATAAGCGTCGCAATCTATATGACTCTAACGCTGCTGCTTGTACAGTAAGGAGGTAAAATTATGCAGGATTTTAATTACACCTGCCCGAAATGCGGAAACACTCAATGTGAAGTCGGCGAATTTCGCGCTGCAGGCGGATTCCTGAGTAAAATATTCGATGTGCAGTCAAAACGCTTTACAACAGTAATATGCACAAGGTGCCGGTACACCGAAATCTACAGGGCAACGTCGAGCATGCTCGGAAACATCTTCGATTTATTTACTAACTAACCAAATAAATATGACGAGAACTGCCCCCCATTTTATTCCGTTTGAAGACGGACCCGCTCTTGCCTTGCCTTTTTATACGACGGTCAATCTCAGTCGTCTTTAAAATCTTTCATCCACTCCGGCCAGCCGCCCGACCACCCACTTGTGTCGAACTTCCGATGCCACTTCAATCTCCACAACTCCTTAAGTCCAATCTTCCTGACAGAGAAATCCAGGAAAAGCCCGTTTATCGCCCCGTTGTGCCGATCCAGGCAGAAACCCTGAATATTGGTACCCAGCGGCCCAAATTGACAGTCGCCATCATATTGTGGCGGTGGGTCGTTATCCTCCGGAAGGCCTCCGAGCCACGCACAATCCAAAAACAGCGGTATGTCTTTCGCACCATTAACAGTGGCACTTCGCCAGTTCTTTTTAGTGTCACGTCCCCACGGGTCCGGCACGCCTCGTTTCGGATTCGAAACGTGCCCGTTCATCCCATAGCTGCCGTAAACTCCTTCCAAACCTAACTGAGCATAGGTACTGTCAAAGGCACCCCAGGCCAAAAACTTTCCACCCGGCGGGTACGATGCGCCTTCGGGGAAAGCAGGCTGCGTCGCCATCGGGCAGCAGTGCAGCTTCGGCTCACTGTAGTACGGTCCCAGAGTCTCCGTCCACACCTTGCCGCTGCTGCCACTGGCGAAATAGCCGTCGTTATCCACCGTATACATCATAAAGATTTTGCCCCATTGGCTCAGGTTCGACTGACAGGTGACCGCCTTTGCCTGGTCCCGTGCCCTTTGCAGTGCCGGCATCAATATCGCCATCAACGCCGCGATAATGGCAATCACCACCAAAAGTTCTACTAACGTAAACCCCGTTAGAAATCCTTTGCTTACACGATTAGAAATCTTTCGATTACAACTCTTTACTTCTAAGCGGCTAAATCCTGCTCGTTTGTCCATAATAATCCTGTTACTGTACTTTTATTCGAAAAGTTGCGAAAGAAAGCGTAATTATAACGCCTATTGAGCTGTAAATCAAGGAAAAACACGACCAATTCTTAGGCATCTAACAATTGCAGTTGACAAATGGTGCCGGATTATGGATAATGAACTATATTCATTTTAGAATCCAAACGCAGGCGGGAAAAACAATGCGCCTAATTGTGAAACAAAATAATCGCACCGTAAACGAATTTCGATTCACCAAGGGCCCCATCCATATAGGCAGACAAGCCGACAGCCAGATTCTTTTACCCGGCGGAACAGTCTCAAAACAGCACGCCGCAATCTTTACCACTGACGATGGGAAATGGATGGTCGAAGATAAAGACTCGGCCAACAAAACATATCTAAACGATAAGGCAATCCACCAGGCTGAAATTAAAACCAGCGACGTCCTTCGTATAACTGATTTTACTATTGAAGTCTATCTCGAAGATGCTACCGGTGCCGACAAACCGGTTCATACCGAAAAAACGCTTCATCTGGAAGCTGCACTGACAACCCCGCCTCACGAAATTATAGTAAGAAAGACGGATGCCGCACACGCCCCCGCTATGAGATTAGCGGCACAAAGACTGACGGATTTTTCGCAGGCCACCGAGGCAATCTGCGAAGCCGACAGTCTCGACAAATTGCTGCTGACCTTATTGAATATCACATTAAAGCAGTTCAGTGCACTTCGTACCTGGTGTGCCTTGAGAAGCCAGCCGACCGGCCCGATGACCTGTCACGCAGGCAAAAAACGGGACGGCCAAACCGTCCAGCTAAGTGACATACAACTTAATGACAAAATCACCCAGGCGGTTGAGAAGAGCCAGTTCCTGGTCTTGCCGCGAGTCTCAGCTCAGATAGAAGAACAGGAAAGAATACGCTCTGCAATGATAGCGGCTATTATCCGCTCGGCCGGCTGTTTCGGCGTCTTGTACGTTGACAACGCTATGGCCGACGACCACTACAGTCTCAGCGACCTCGACTATCTGATGCTGCTCGCAATGCACACAGCCGCTACAATGAAAAACCTCTGACCCCCGCCACTATTGTTCCCAGAGCCAGTCGTCGGCAAACTCCTTCAAATCATAAGAGTCAAGACTTCCGTCGCTGGTAAGGTCAGCTCCGGCATGCTCACTCAACGCTAAGCAGGACTACCGGTAATCCTCACCGTTGAGGCTCCGGACGACAGACCTCTGCCATTCTTCGAGCCTGGCTTTCATTGATTTCACCCGTTCGGAATTTTGAGCGGCCAGGTCCTTTCTTTCTTCAGGGTCTTCGACGAGATTGTACAACTCCAACTTCATACCTTTCTTTGCCTCGATCCGATGAAGTTTCCACGGCCAATCAAGCCAGGCTGCATGACCTGGGAAGCTATCTTTGGGATATTGTTTGGTGATCTTGCCGGCATTCAAACGCAGGCGGAATGGGTCGTCGATTTCCTTTCCGGCTTTCTGTGCCTCGAACAGCCCGGACATCCACTCCTTGCTTGGTGTGCGGATACCTCTGATAGGGTAGTCCCAGAAGCCCATCGCTTTAGGTCGCGAACTCATCTTGCCATCAATCAGCGGAACCAGGCCAATCCCGTCAAGTGGCGGTTGTTTCCCCAGCCGCAGCCCCACGATTTCCAGAAGTGTAGGGTAGATGTCCGAAGTGTTACAGGGGATATTTGTCGTTCGTGGATTGGGAATGCGGGCAGGCCATTCAAGGATGGCCGGAACCCGGAGACCACCTTCGTAAACTCTACCCTTATTGCCGCGACCGCCGGTAGCCCCCACTCCCGGCAGACCGCCGTTGTCACTGCAGTACCACAATATCGTGTTCTCGTGGATGCCGAGCTTCCGCAGCTCCTTGCGAAGCCTGCCGAAGGCGCGGTCCATACCGGTGATTTCGCCGTAGAAATGTTGCAACTTCTTACTATGGGCCTCGTATGGTGCCCGATCTCTCTCGATAGCTTGATGGGGTCCGTGTGGCGAACCAAACCAAACGACGGCCAGGAATGGTCGATGTGTTCCGGCATGCTTGCGGATGAATTCAATCGCAGCGTCCACGGTGACCATAGAGCTTTCGCCCTGAGTCTGAACAGCAACACCTTCGCGGCTGAGAATAGGGTTATTGTCGAAGAAATTCGGCGCAGAGAACCATTCATCGAACCCGCTCGCGCCAGGATTGACAGGGCTGCCCTTACAAACGGAGCCGAGATGCCATTTTCCAAAGTGGCCTGTGACGTATCCTGCAGTCTTAAGAGCTTCAGCGATAGTGACCTCCTGCGGGCGAAGTGTGTGGCCCCACTTGAAGCATCCAAACCGATTCGGATGACGGCCGGTCATGACACTGCCGCGAGTCGGTGAGCAGACTGGTGCGGCGGCGTAGAAGCGGTCAAAACGCAACGCTGTGGCGGCCATGGCGTCGAAGTTTGGAGTCTTTAGAACAGGATGACCGTTGTAGGCCATATCACCCCAGCCCTGGTCATCGGCCATGCAGAGTACGACATTCGGTCTTTTTAGCGAAGGATTGGCTAAAGCCGACAAATCCCCCATTGCGGCAAGACACACTCCTCCGCCGGCTGCTTTCAGAAATTCACGACGATCTATTTGCATTCTATCCCTCCTTTCTTTGCCCGACATCTGATTTAGCTTCAAGACTTGTCGGTTGTGCTAAAAACGCCAAAAGTCCAGTGGACTTATTGTGCCCAATTGTACATCTAATCATAGGACGCTTCAAGCAATAAATCAATGATTTGCGCTAAAAATCAACAATATTACTCAGGCATCAAGGTTGACAATTTACAGCAAATACTTATAATTAGGATAGTTAAATAGTCATTAGTGGATGGTAATTTACCGAAGGGCGGGCAAAAAAAACTTAGGTACAGATGAACCGTAAAATAAAGAAAAAGCGTGCCTGGAATGCTAAGGCAATAGTAACCAATCGCATCGGCGTTACATCTGTGATGTTAATTTACTTTTGCTCTGGTGCATGCTCTTTGATTGATGAAGTCGTGTGGGTACGCCTCCTGAAACTTACACTGGGTAACACAGTGTATGCCTCGAGCATTGTCGTGTCCATGTTTATGGCAGGCTTGGCACTGGGCGCATTAATCATGAGCCGATATGCGGACCGCGTAGGCAGAAAGCTGCGATTATACGCGATATTGGAAGTACTCGTGACTATCTCCGCTTTATTGATGCCGTGGTCCTTGCGATTAGCAGACAGTGCCTATCGGTGGTTCTTTGTGAAATATGAACCATCGCCGACAGAACTACTTTTGGTACAGGTGATAGTGTCGGCATTTCTGTTGTTGGTGCCCACGATGCTGATGGGTAGCACTCTGCCGCTTTTGGGTCGATACGTTACGAAATTTGAGGAACGTGTTGGTCATCTCGTTGGTAGATTGTATGCATTGAACACATTAGGTGCGGCTCTGGGATGCTTCTTGGCAGGATTTATTCTCATACGGATAGCTGGAGTGATGGGAACGTTATACATTGCAGCATGCATCAACCTTTTTGTAGCGTTTGGCGGATGGATGCTGTCGCGTTCCTATGACTCCACCCCCAGACGTGTGAAGAAAGAGGCTAAAGCGGAACAACGCAGTGCTGCCCTTGCGGAAACAGGAGTGAACAAGCAATATGTGTTGGCAATGGGTTTCTTCCTGAGTGGATTGATAAGCATAGGATACGAACTTATTTGGATGCGTAGCATTGTTATGCCCCTTGGAGGTTTTACGTATGTGTTTTCGGCTGTGCTGACTGTATATCTGGTGGGCAACGTGATTGGCGCATGGATTGGCAGCCGTTTATCGAAACGCCTGAGAAATCCTGCAATGGCTTTTGGTCTGAGTTTGACCTGCTTGGGGGTGTTGGGTATATTCTATATTCCTTGGTTCAGGGCGTGGTTTTTCTTCTTGAGTGGTGTATCTTCTATTTCCGATTTGGTTGCTGGCTCGATAGGTATTGACAGCATTCGCAAGGCGAGTTTACCGTTGTTTCACAGTTTCTTCCTGTTTCTTCTTCCCGCGATTGCTATGGGAATCGGCTTCCCACTGGCGTTACAGGGATGGAGTAAATTCCGGCACAAAGTAGGACAAACTACAGGTACAGTGTATGGTGTGAATACCATTGGTGCGGTGATGGGAGGATTGATAACGGGTTTTTGTCTGATCCCGTTAATGGGAGTGCAGCTTTCGATCATGGTTCTTGGTCTGGCGGGAGTATGGCTTGGAGTGACGATGGTCCAGGTATTTTACAGCAGACCTGGATTAAAGCTGCGAATCGGCTCTATCGCCACAGTTGTTGCCTTGACAGTGATAGTGGCCATAATACCCTCGGATATGTTTCGACGGAGTCTCGATGAGAAGTATAAGGGCCAGATGCTATCTATCAAAGAAGGGCTTACTGCGACGGTCGCAGTCTCCAAAATAGACGATGGAAGTCTGTTGATGGCGATAGACCATATTGAAATGGCTGGCGATAACATTCATCGCTCCGCGCAAAAAACACTCGGACATCTCGCAGTCTTGCTCCACAGGGATCCTAAAGATGTACTATCATTCGGGCTTGGCAGTGGAGAAACCGTAGCTTGTCTGGCTCAACACAACCTTCGTCGAATCGATTGTGTGGAAATCGCTCCGGAAGTAACTGAAATCGCAACGAAATTCTTTAAGCATATTAACCTCGGCGAACAGTTAAGCCAAAAAGTCAATATGATATACATGGATGGCAAGAATTATCTCAACTTGACAGACAGGCAATATGATATCATCCTGAATGATTCTAACATTCATTCCACTTCGGGCAGTGCCCCGTTATTTACCAGGGAACATTTTCAAAGCGCACTGAGGCATTTGAATCCCGGTGGGTTTTTTATGACCAAGTTAGCTGTGAAAGGTCATCCAAAATCTAACTTCAATAGCATTATGGGGACATTTCTGGAAGTATTTCCGTATGTAACGCTATGGTTTCCGACGACCAAACCTTTCAACTTTTTCTATCTTCTCGGTTCTCCCGGGGAACAGCTGTTTTCGCTCAAACGTATAGACGTTGAACTCGGAAAAGAAAACGTGCGTAATAGTGTAGAGTATTTGAATTTTGAAAATAGTACTGATGTTTTAACCTGCTATATCGGGAACAAGGAGGATATACGCAGATACCTCAAGGAATTTCACATTAATAGTGACTATAAACCATATCTTGAATTTAATCTTGACTCAAAGATGTTAAGCCTGCCGGCGTATTTCACAGGCCTTATTCAAATAATTAGACAGGGTTCGATAATTAAGCATATTGACTGGGCCGGGCTGCCGAAAAGTGAGCAAGAGCAATGGAGCAAGGACTTTCAGTTGCGTTATCAGATCGCTTCCTTACTCTTGAAAGCACACGGTGAACAGGCATTTATTTCAAAATTCCAATGTAGCTTTAATGGCTTGAGGCTAATGCCAAAGTACGCTCCTCTCCTCGAACTTCAGGACGATTGTTTGTCGGATATAGAGAAGGCATTGAACAAGCGCTTGGTTAATCCTGACATAGTCATCGCATTTATGGACGATCAAATAAGCAAGTTCCCGGACTCTGGCATAGCATGGCTTATTAAATCAATGGCACTACACCGAAAAAATGACGTGGAGGAAGCCTTGAGAGCTACAGAAAAGGCGCTGGAACTTGCTAATGCCGTCAACAGTAAAGAACTCGCAGAGAAAATCGAAGAAATGATTAAGCTTTACAAATATATAAACAGCACTCAGAAAAAAACAACAAATAATACCAATTAACACGGTGCAGGTTTCCTTAATGAAAGAAAACAAGTTTGACCTCAAACTTGTTTTTCCTAAAAACGATGGTATAATATACATAATGTTTAATACAAATCGGAAACATCGGCTTAAGAAGATTTTACATTTGCCACTTCATGGAATCACAAAGAAGGGAATTCCAACCGGAAAATCGGCAGTCGGTGAAGTAAGGACATCCCCCTTGTGAGGACTTATGCGCAAATCAGTCATATATCTCGTCGCGGGCATCAGCACGGTAGTTGTCGCTATTGTGGTGGTCACGCTAATCACTTTACGCAAGCCCCGCGTTCACGTAGAGGATATATTGGCAGTTTATCAGGACCAGGCGGAATACAGCGGGCTGACGATTCACTATCCGCTTAATGAGACGCTTTTCCCCCCGGAAATTGTGCCCCCTACATTTCGCTGGAAAGACAGCAAGTCCGAATCCGACACCTGGCTCATCACAATCAAGTTCCAGGACGATAACGGCCCTATGAATTTCCTCACACACAAGCCGCAGTGGTCACCCCCGGCAGGAAAATGGCAGACCATAAAGAAGCGCTCGCTCGAAAAAGAGGCAAAGGTTACCGTCCTCGGCGTCAATCGCTCCGACCCCCAAAAAATCCTATCGGGAAACCGAATCTCAATCAGTACCTCCAGAGACGAGGTTGACGCGCCCTTATTTTACCGGGAAGTGGACCTGCCCTTTGTTGATGCCGTTAAAGACCCTTCGCGCATCCGCTGGCGTTTTGGCGCAGTTTCTCTGCACCAGCCTCCGGTTGTGCTGGCGAATATGCCCGTCTGTGGAAACTGTCACTCGTTTGCCGCAAACGGCACAATCCTCGCGATGGATGTCGATTATGCCAACAGCAAGGGCTCTTATGTTATTACCAGCGTCGCAGAAGAAATGGTCCTGGCCACCAGTGACATCATAACCTGGAATGATTACAGGAAGGAGGATGGTGAACAGACCTTCGGCCTGCTTTCGCAGGTCTCGCCGGACGCCAGGTTCGTCGTCAGCACGGTCAAGGACAAGTCCGTCTTTGTTCCGATGCCGCCTCTGGCCTTCTCTCAATTGTTTTTCCCGGTCAAGGGCATTCTGTGTGTATATGACAGGCAAACAAAAACCTTCCAGTCATTGCCGGGTGCAGACGACCCACAATACGTCCAGAGCAATCCGGCCTGGAGTCCCGATGGTAAATACATTGTTTTTGCCAGAGCCAGAGCATACGACCTCAAGCACACTAAGGGTATGGGCAAGGTGCTTCTAACACGCGAAGAATGCAGGGAATTCACCGAAGATGGAAAGCCCTTTTTGTTCGACCTCTACAGGATTCCTTTTAATGACGGAAAAGGCGGCAAGCCCGAGCCAATTCAAGGGGCCTCCGACAACGGTATGAGCAACTACTTCGCGAAATACTCACCCGACGGCAAATGGATTGTGTTCTGCAAAGCAAAGAGTTATATGCTGCTTCAGCCCGACAGCGAGCTTTACATCATCCCCGCCGAGGGAGGTAAGGCCAGAAGACTGCGTGCCAACACAAATCTAATGAACTCCTGGCACAGTTGGTCGCCGAACGGCAAGTGGCTGGTGTTTTCCTCAAAAGCAAATTCGCCCTACACCCAGCTTTTCCTCACCCACATCGACGAACAGGGACGCAGCACCCCTCCCGTTCTGCTGGAACACCTTACCGCTCCCGACCGGGCCGCCAACATACCCGAGTTTGTCAATGCCAAATCCACCGCAATTAAGAAAATCCGCGAAAAGTTTCTGAACGATTACTCTTATGTCAGAGCCGGAAATGAGTTCTTCAAACACGGTGACGCGGACAACGCAATAGAAGAGTACAGAACAGCGCTCCAGCTAAACCCGAACAACGTAGAGGCCCACCTCAAGATGGGGTTTCTTCTGTACAACGTCAAGGGAATGTTTAAGGAGGGAATGGCCCATTTATCCGAGGCCATACGACTTGACCCGGACAATCCCCGCGTACACCACGACCTCGGTATGGCGCTATTGCACCAGAGAAAACTCGACCAGGCCATCACCCATCTCTCGGAGGCTTTACGGCGTATGCCGCACGGCCTCAGCAAGCAGTACAACGCCGTAAACATGCACTACAACCTGGGACTGGCATTGTTTTACAAGGAAAACTTCAAGGACAGCGCCGCTCATTTATACGAGGCCGTACGCCTTGACCCCAACAACGCCAAACTTCACTACAACCTCGCCCTCGCGCTGGCTGCCCGGGGAAACATCAATGACACTATTAAGCATTACTCTAAAGCTGTGTCTCTTAAACCGGACATCGACACATCGGCGGTGCTGCACGACCTTCTGGCAGTGAACTATGCCGGAGCAGGCTATTTCCGCGAAGCCGTTTTGTCTGCAGAGAAGGCACTCAAGCTCGCCCGTGCCGCCGGCCAAAAACGTCTCGCAGAGAAAATCAAGCAGCGCATTAAACTTTACAAACAGAATAAAGCCCCCGAGTCTGAAGTAACAACCGAACCCATTTCAGATTGATGGCAAACGCCTCTGCACATTGACAAGAAGACCACATTTTTTCCGGCCGATGAGCAAGACATATCGGACGTGCAATCCAAATCAGCAATGCCCTCTTCCGCCGTCAGTTCAAGACCGGCCGCCCGAAATGATACGGCAGCCGCTCGACCGCCCGATAATCTGCAGCCGACAGGAATCCTTCGTGCTTTGGGCTGAAAATCAATAATATTGTTCAAACATCAAGCTTGACAATTCGCGGCAAATCGCTATAATATGAGTGTATAAGGGCCTGTCTTTACAAATCTTATGGTAAAGCAATGCTCTGCTAAGCCCGCAAATGGCAATAAACCCGGACGTCGGGGAAAAATTAGTTTATAAACTTTGAGGTTGGTATAAATTATGGCTACGGAACAACCTATCGGTGCCTACACAAGTTCTGACCACGAGCCGCAGTTGAACAAGTTCTTCAGGGCCGCTATCAAAACCCAGGCAAACGACCTGCACCTCAAGGTCGGACAGCCGCCGAAACTACGCCTCTACGGGGAGCTGAAAAACCTTAAGGCCGAATTAATGACTCAAGAGAGAATAGAAGAGCTCGTCTTCGAGATACTCAGTCCCGCCCAGAAGGAGTTCTTCTTGAAAAACGGCACCGTGGACTTCGCCTACGAAGTCGGCGATGAAGACCGCTTCCGAATAAACGTATTTCGCCAGAGAGGTATGATTAGTCTTGCAGCAAGACGCGTCAGCGCCTACGTCCCGCCGTTTGAAGAGTTGCATCTGCCGCCGATTCTGGAAAGGATAGCCGACGGCACTCAGGGCCTGGTTCTTGTAGTAGGTCCTACCGGCTGCGGTAAAACCACAACAATCGCATCAATGATAGACCACGTAAACCGCACCCGCTTCTGTCACATAGTTACAGTCGAAGACCCCATCGAGTATCTCTTTAAGGACAAGAAGGCAATCGTCTCACAAAGGGAAGTCGGTATTGACATACAGGACTTTGAGCAAGCCTTGAAATATCTAATGCGACAGGACCCTGACGTAGTCTTCATCGGCGAAATGCGCGACGCCAAAACCGTCATAGCCGGAATGAGGGCCGCCGAAACCGGCCATCTTGTTTTCGGAACGATGCACTCCGCCAATGCCTCTCAAGCTGTTCACCGGCTTTTAGACTTGTTCCCGCCGAACGAAAGAGACCTTACAAGACAAACTTTAAGTCTGACTGTTAAAGCAATCATCAGCCAGATGTTGCTGCCGTGTCTCAAGGAAGGTGTGGACCGAGTACCTGCCGTCGAAATTCTTCTTGCAAACCCGTCCGTCAGAAAACTGATTTCAGAAGGACGCGAAACCGACTTGCCCAGCGTTATCCGGGCCTGTCAAGAGGAAGGTATGCTGGACCTTACAGACTACCTTTGTGAGCTCGTGAAAAACGGCTCGATCGACCCGAAGGACGCATATAAATATGCACCGAGCGTAGAAGAGCTAAAAATGGCGCTAAAGGGAATCAGAACTACCGCCGAAGGTATCCTGTAAGAGTTAAAAACTAAAAACTTAAAGCGAAAAACTATGTACTAACAAAATTCGAATTTCGTATTTCATCCTTTGCCTTCTTTTTGTTGCCTATGGGATATTTTATGCCGGATTTACTACTAACTTCTATCGAATACAGCAGCTACATATCAGAAATTAAATTTGGCATCTTTTTGGCCTTGTTTCTTCTATGGCTCCCGCTCGTCGGCTGGGTGTACAGGGATGCCCTCGCGGTGGAAACAAAAGAGGTCTTCTGGACGGCTCTTGTTTTCGGCGCAGGAGCAGCGGCCGCAATCATTTGGCTGCTTATCCCTCTTTTTGTCATCGGAATATTGTTCTATGCTGTTGCCGTAGCAGCGACGTCACTCAGTTATGTGAGGCACCGAAATGCCAGAGTCCTGGATTTTGACCGCGTGCTGACCGCCGAGCACATCAAAGGACTGTTCGTCAGCAAACAAAAGCGGCTTGATGCCCTCAAGGGTTTTAGTTTCATAACGGCCAACGACAATGAAGTGCCTTTGCCTGAACCGCAAACGGCGGACTTCTTCGGCTATAAGGCAGCTTACGAGATTTTTTCCGATGCTAACTGGCGAAGGGCAAGCAGCATTATGTTTTCACCGTCCCCGGAATACTATAATGTAACTTACCACGTTGACGGCGCACCGTTAAAACAGCCGACAATACCCAGAGACCAGATGGAATTTTTCATTCACTTTCTAAAAAACCTTGCCGACCTCGATGCCAACGAAAAACGAAAACCGCAAAAAGGAAAGTTCAAAATCCGCCAGGATAAGGAGAATACCGAGTGGGAAGTGGCCACTGCCGGCTCAACCGTCGGAGAACAGCTCAGACTCAAACAAATAATGCAGCAGAAAATAGCAAGGTTAGCTGATATCGGCTTGATGACCAGGCAGTACGAACAGCTAAATAAAATTCGAGGGCTAAAACAAGGCCTGTTTATCGTAACCGGGCCCCAAAAAACCGGTGTAACAACTACATTTTACGCACTACTGCAAAATCACGACGCCTTCATCAACAGTATAAGCACGCTTGAAAGACGCCTTTCCGCAGAGCTGCCAAATATAACTCAAAACGTCTTCACCCTCAGCGACACCGGCACAACTACTTACGCCAAAAAGCTGCAGGCAATAGTAAGAATGGGGCTGGACATCATCGGTATTGCCGACTGCGAGAATGCCGAAACTGCCCAGACTGCCTGTGCAGCTGCCAAGGATGGCAAAATCGTATATGTTACGCTCAAAGCGGATAACGTTTTAAGGGCGCTCGGCAAATGGATGAAATTAGTCGGCGACAGAAATCTCGCCGTCGAGAACCTACTGGGCATAAGCAACCAACGGCTCATCAGAAAACTTTGCGACGAATGCAAGCAGGCCTATGGGCCCAATAGAGAGCTGCTCAGAAAGTTCAACATCCCCGCTGAAAAAGCAAAAGTATTTTACCGACCCGGAAAAGTAATCTATCCGAAACACGGAAAACCCATAACATGCGAAAATTGCCAGGGCACAGGTTTCCTCGGCAGAACGGGCGTATTCGAAACTATCACAATAGATGATGAATTAAGAAACGCCATAAAACAGGCAAAGACACTGGCGGAAATCGGTACGCAATTTAGACGTGCTAAAATGCTTTATCTACAGGAGCAGGCGCTCAGAAAAGTCATTGGCGGAACAACATCAATAAATGAAATAGTCAGGATGCTTGCAACATCTAAAAAACAAAAAACGAAAAAACCGGAACAAAAATAGTCGTTAGTGACTGACGACTAAACACCGGAGACATTGTAATGGCCGGCTTAGTTGTAGTATTAATTATTTTTGGCTGTGTTGCTTATCAGTATCTAAAAGGCACACTGGTTAAAGCATTTGCTACGATAATAATTGCGATATGTGCAAGCGTGGTTGCGTTCGGCTACTTCGAGGTCCTGGCAAATGTCTTTGTAAGCCGCAGCGACAACAGCCGTTTCCTCTCTATCGTACCCTGGGCACAGTCGCTTTCTTTTGTGCTGCTGTTCGTTTTGGCTTTTGCCATCTTGCAGACAATCACCATCTACCTAACTCGCCAGCCGGTCGATTTTGGACTTTGGCCTGAGCGGGTCGGACGCACTGTCTGCGGTGCCTTCTTAGGCCTTATTCTGTCTGGCCTGCTCCTTACAGCCCTTGCAATGGCGCCTTTGCCAACCAAGTGGCCTTACCAGCGTTTCGACCGGAGAAACCCGGATGTCGAAAATCCCGGCAAAGTCTTGCTCAACACCGACGGCTTTGCGACAGGATGGTTCAGCATCGTAAGCGGCGGCAGCTTCAGCGGCAAAAAAAGCTTTGCCACCCTTCACCCTAACTTCCTCGACCAGGTTTTCCTGAATCGACACAACGTCGCTGACGACGTTTCAATTGTCACCAGCTCCCAGGCAATAGAAATGCCACGGAAAAGGGAAATGGCCGCTTGTTGGTTGGCCCACGAAGATATAAAAGACTCAGACGGCAGCCCTCTACGAGAAAGCCGGCACAACCTCACAATCGTGCGCGTGGGAATAAAGAGAAGCGCACTCAAAACAGATGCAATAATAGACGGCGGAACATTTACATTTTCCCAGTTAAGATTGGTCTGCAAACGAGAAAGTGATGCTGAAAACCTGCTCGGAAAAGGAAAAAACATTTACCCCATCGGATACCTGAAAACGGCAGACCAGCTACAAATAGCACGATTAAACGACCGGATAAAATTAAAACGCGGCGACTTCGACGACAGGGTAAAGGTAAGATGGATCGACTTCGCTTTTTATGTGCCGGATAATTTTCGGCCCGTGCTGGTCGAGTTCAAGCAAAACAGCATCGCCGCAGTACCGCCGCCCGTAAGCGCCGAACAGGCACCGCCGCCGGCAACGTTCATTCCGCTATACGAACGTGAAAAAGATGCTGAAAAACCTTAGACTCCTCGCGAGGCAGATTCCCAGCGCTAAAGACACCCACCGGAAAAGGCAAACCTTCAGGAGCAAACAGCCAATGCTTCCAGGTCCAGCTCCATCAGATGCTCAAGATAAGTGTTCAAATCTTCTTCAGAAAAGCGGGCGAGAAATTCCGGCTTGGCGCCCCTGTTGATTTCACAAATGTAGTCTATCAACTCCCTTTTACTCATATCCACACATCCTTGAAAACAACAAAGCGTAAAACGTAGAACTCATTTTGTTTTAAGTTTTACGCTATGATTTTGCATTTTTCACTTTGGTTTTACACTTCTCATTTTAACTTTTTAATTTCTCTCTTGACCTACCGCATATCGACAGGCCGAACATTTTTTCTTTAGCCAACCACGCACCGCCCTGAGTAACGCCCTATAACACAAGCCACTATATAACAATCGGCTCTTACCTTTGAGCACAATATATAGCTCGACCGCCCAAACTGTTTTCGTCTCTTTCTTCAATGTCCAATAAAATCCCCCTCGCTAATCGCCGGCGCAAACCAAAAAAAAATACAAATTTTCTGTTTTTTTATTTGTGTGATGAGCGCAGCGAAGAATCCCAAAACGTTTAGACCCCGGGTTTACCCTGGGGGTTCAGTTGTCCCCCAAATTTATTTGGGCGTTTACACTCTGACTTGTTTAGCCGTCGCCGGCACGGCGACGCTTCTCATCATCCTGAGCAAGGCCTGCCCCGAGCACAGCCAAAGGGTCGAAGAAGGCATTGCTTTTCTTGTTCTTAATCATCCTCGTCATCGTCGTCGTCATCTTCGTCGTCGTCATCATCATCATCTTCTTCTTCGTCGTCATCATCTTCATCTTCGTCGTCGCCATCCTCGTCTTCGTCATCGTCCCCGTCGTCTTCGTCCTCATCATCGCCTTCGTCATCGTCCCCTTCGTCATCGTCCCCATCGTCGCCTTCGTCGTCGTCATCTCCGTCTTCGTCTTCGTCATCATCGCCATCCTTGCGTTTGGCTTTCTTTTTATCCTTATCGTCGTCGTCATCATCGCCATCCTTGCGTTTGGCTTTCTTTTTATCCTTATCGTTGTCGTCTTCGTCATCGTCCTCATCATCGCCTTCGTCATCGTCATCGTGGTCCTTACTCCTGGCTTTCATCTTGTGCTTGTCGTTGTCATCATCGCCATCCTTGCGTTTGGCTTTCTTTTTATCCTTATCGTCTTCGTCATCATCCCCTTCGTCTTCGTCATCATCCCCTTCGTCATTGTCATCGTGGTCCTTACTCTTGGCTTTCATCTTGTGCTTGTCGTTGTCATCATCGCCATCCTTGCGTTTGGCCTTCTTTTTATCCTTATCATCGTCGTCTTCGTCATCATCGCCATCCTTGCGTTTGGCCTTCTTTTTATCCTTATCGTCGCCTTCATCGTCATCATCGCCTTCGTCATCGTCATCGTGGTCCTTACTCTTGGCTTTCGTCTTGTGCTTGTCGTTGTCATCATCGCCATCCTTGCGTTTGGCCTTCTTTTTATCCTTATCGTTGTCGTCTTCGTCATCATCGCCTTCGTCATCGTCATCGTGGTCCTTACTCTTGGCTTTCGTCTTGTGCTTGTCGTTGTCATCATCGCCATCCTTGCGTTTGGCCTTCTTTTTATCCTTATCGTTGTCGTCTTCGTCATCATCGCCTTCGTCATCGTCATCGTGGTCCTTACTCTTGGCTTTCGTCTTGTGCTTGTCGTTGTCATCATCGCCATCCTTGCGTTTGGCCTTCTTTTTATCCTTATCGTCGCCTTCATCATCGTCCCCGTCGTCCGGGTTACCTTTCTCAACCTCTTCCTCAACGAGGCGACCATCCGGGGTCAGAAGCATCTCGTGCCGACTGTCGCCTTTCTTGAACTTGACCTCGTAGAGAACCACCGTCTTTTTCTCGAAGGCCAACTGGGTGCCCTTGCCGGCTGCCTTACGTACTGCCTTCAGTACCGCTGCAGGGACTTTGTCGTCATCCTTGTCCTTCTTCTCGACCTTGCCCTTGTACTTTTTTTTGTGTTGGTCGTCATCGTCACCGGGATTGTCGTTGTCCTTCTTGTTGCCATTGAGCTCTTTCAACTTGTTCCGCAGAGAAGCTGCCCGCTCAAAATCCAATTTCTTCGCTGCATCCCACATTTGCTTCTCAATCTGCTCAATCTGGGGTACCATTTTCAGCTTTTTCAACTGGTCCCGCAGAGAAGCTGCCCGCTCAAAATCAAGTTTCTTCGCTGCATTCCACATTTGCTTCTCGAGCTGCTCAATCTGCGATACCACGCTGCCCTTGTCCTTGTCCGCGAATGTCACAGGGCACGCCATTAAGCCAACAAGAAGCACTAAACCAACCAGTTTCCAATGTCTCTTTACCATTTTCTGTCTCCTTATTCAAAAAAGACCCACGATTTTGCAACCTGCCACCATGGTCAGGCCGCACTACATTTGACTTAACCGTCAAAGCTCGAAATAAAACACGAAAAAGCTTCCACGTTCTTCCTCTGGAATTTATAAGCACCGTACCGGAATGAGAAATAAAAATCAAGAAAATTCTCACAATTATTTTTGCTTTTAACCTTGATTTCTGTATTATCAATTGTTTAGAGCTATCCAAACAAAACTTAGAAGTAAATCTTTCTGGAGATTCAAAAGTGGCAAGTACTGGCGATATTCGTAATATTGTTCTTTTAGGGCACGGCGGGGCCGGAAAAACCTCTCTCGCCGAGGCAATCCTACACAAAACCGGCGCTACAAACCGGCTCGGAAGCGTCGACGAGCAAACCAGCATCTGCGACTACTACGACGAGGAAAAAGAGCATCAGCATTCTGTTGCCTCCGCTGTAGTTCACACCAATCACGGCGGCAAACTCATCAACATCATCGACACGCCCGGCTATCCCGATTTCATCGGCCCGGCCATCAAAGCCATACCCGCCGCCGAAACGGCAATACTCGTAATCAGTGCACCAGCCGGCATAGAAACCAACACGCGAAAGCTCTTCAAGCTGGCCACAAACGCTGATATGCCGCGGGTCATTGTCGTAAATAAAATTGACGCCGAGAATATTGACCTCCCTGAGCTGCTAAAAAACATTCGAGAAACTTTCGGCCCCAAATGCCGCTGTGCCAATTTACCCGCCGCCGACAAGGGCTCCGTCATCGACTGCACTGAAAACGAGACCGGCGATTCGCCCCTGATGGATGTCGCCCGGGCCCACACCGAGCTGTTCGAAAGCGTCATCGAGGCTGACGATGACCTTATGGAAAGTTACCTCGCCGGCGAAGAAATCCCCGCCGAAAAAATAGCTTCCGTCTTCGTAAAGGCCCTGAAAATCGGAACAATTATCCCGGTGGTTTTCACCAACGCTCGCAAAGAAATCGGCGTAAGTAATCTTCTGGACATTATCGTAAAATACACGCCGTCGCCTCGCCAGGCAAAGCCGCCACAGCTCAAAGATGGTAACAGTGTAACCGAGCTCAAGGCCGACCCTGCCGGCCCGCTGGCCGGACTCGTGTTTCGGGTCGGCTTTGACCCACGCTCGAATATGAAGCACTCTACAATCCGCATCTTCAGCGGCACAATTAAGCCGGATACTAATCTATTGCGCAATGATGAGAAAAAGGGTATTCGCCCGGGCCACATCTTAAAATCACAGGGCGGCGAAAACAAAGAAATCGACTCCGGCCTTGCCGGTGACCTTATAACCCTCGCCAAAGTCGAGGAGCTAAAAATCGGTGACCTCGTACACGACGGCAAAGTAACCGGAAGGTTCGACATACCCGCTGTTCCCGAGCCGATGTTTTCCCTGGCGCTTGAGCCGGCCGCAAGAGGTGACGAGCAAAAAATCAGCTCTGCCCTTGACAAACTGTGTGAAGAAGACCCCTGCTTCAAGATAAAACGCGACCTGCAGACAAAAGAGTTGGTCGCCAGCGGCCTCGGAGATTTGCATCTGCGCATAATGCTCGAGAAAATGGAAAAACGCTCCAAACTGTCGGTAACAACAAAGGAGCCGAAGATCCCTTACCGTGAGACTATCACCGCAAAGGCCGAGGGACATTACCGCCACAAAAAACAGACCGGCGGAGCTGGACAATTCGGCGAAGTCTACCTTCGAGTCGAACCGGCTGAACGTGATTCCGACCCGCCGTTGGATTTTAACTGGGACATCTTTGGTGCTTCAATTCCCAGACAGTATGAGCCCGCTGTCGCCAAGGGCATCAATGAGGTAATGCAGGCCGGCGTCATCGCAGGTTTCCCCTTGCAGGATATAAAGGTTTCAATTTATGACGGAAAGCACCATCCTGTCGATTCAAAGGAAGTGGCGTTTCGCGCCGCGGGCAGGGAGGCATTTAAGGACGGCGTGAAAAACGCAAAGCCCGTTTTACTTGAGCCGATAGTCAATGTAGAAGTTACAGTGCCCGCAGAGAACGTCGGCGATATCACCGGCGACCTCGCCTCAAAACGTGGAAGAGTCCAGGGACAGGACATCCTGGCCGGAAATTTTATTGTGATTAAGGCACAGGTGCCCTTGTCAGAAGTTACACAGTACAATAGCCAGCTAAAAAGTGTTACCAGCGGACGAGGCAGCTACTCGATGACACTCAGCCATTACGAGCTCGTCCCGCCTAATGTCCAGCAGCAAATCGTCGCACAATACACCAAGGAAAAAGTCTCCGAGTAACGCTTGTCCCCAAATGTCTGCCCTCGACTCCGATCGGGGGTCCAACCGTCAAACCGTCTCTCACATCCACCATCGAAATATCCGTTAATCAATAATCATTCAAAGGAAGTCTCGCCCGGTTGTCTTTATTTAGATTACCGGCCGGTTTTCTGTTTGTCAAGAAAACAGTCATCCGTCTGTGGGAATGCGTAATTCACGAAGCGTCCGGCGGAGCCAGGCGAGAGATTTCTCTATCATGGGGCCGCCGGCTCCCTCGCATTCCATGCTCAGTACCCCGTCATATCCAATATCCCGAAGGATGGTCAAGACCTTCCGGATGTTCTCTGCGTTGACGCCGTCTCCGATGGCACAGTTACTTACTGCGATACCTGTCTGCTCACCACGGACAGCCGCAGCCAGCGACTTGCTGACGTCCTTGACATGAACATGGTTGACCTTCTTCCTGAACCGGTCACAAAAGGCCACCGGGTTTTGCCCGGCAATAAACGTGTTCCCGGTATCCATATTCATGCGGAGATAAGCTGAATCGCAAAACGCCAGCATTTTCTCCATCATGTCCGGATTGGTCGTGAAATACCCGTGCACCTCGATGTTAATGGTCATCTCATAAGCCTGGGCAACTTCGATGATTTGGCCGTAGCTGCGTTTCATCGTTTCCATGGCTTGATCGTCTGAGAGCCCCTCGGGCTTATGCAGACCGTCGGTCGTGGCAATCCGTTCACATCCGGCCAGCTTGGCCCAGGGGATGGTCTTGAGGACATAAGGGACGCCGTACATCGGCCCGTCCTTGCCTGACAGCGGAAACGCCGCGTCGACCTGTGAGAATCCCACGCCATACTTCTCCATTTTCCTGCGCAATAACAGGGGATCTTCGTAAAGCGCAACATGCGGTTGATATCCGAGGCCGTGAATCCAGCTCACCCCATCAATCACACCGCATTCGATAAAGTGGACACCGTTGCTCTGGGCCCATTGGAGGCATTTCTCGAAACTCCAGTAAGCCGAATTGAATGCATCGGTATGAAAACCGATTCTCATCATAGCGTTGTCCTTTCCTTTGGTCGCGGCACTTCCAAAGGCCGCGCCGGCCAGCGTAACAGAAGCTGCCGTCATAAACTCGCGTCGTGTAAAATGAGTATTGTTCTTTTCCATCTCGATATCCTTTCTGTGCTCTACCCGGCACCAATCCGGGAATTTGCCCCAGCCGGAATTGGTCGGCTACAACCGGAAGAACCGGCGTTTTTAAGAGTATCATCGTTTGTGAGCAGCCTCGCTGCGCCGATAAGATAGCCAGGAACCCCAGAAGAGTCAAGCCGGAATTGGAGGGCAGGGCCCATGCCGCAACTGATTCGCCGCCCAACCCTGTCCGTCATTGCGAGCAAATACTTACCTGCCTATAAGGCACCGTGCCAATCTCATAAACTAAAAACTAAGCACTAAAAACTAAAAACTATTAGCGCCCCCTAAACCCTATATGTTGTAAAAACGCCCCAATTAGCGATATACGCAATACGATATACGAAATACGCTTCACGAGCCGGGTAGGGTGTGCAAAATTCGTTTTTGCACACGCGGGAACTCTTGCCGTTATGTTTAGCCCCCAAATTTATTTGGGGGTCAATTAAAAAACAAACCCTGGCAAAGCCAGGGTTTTCCGTATCGGTTAGCCCCCTGCTTCGCAGGGAGTTTTCCTTTGAACATTGATTTTCTAAGGTGTCATGGAGAATTTGACGTCTTGAACTTCCCGCCTCAATAATTAAGATTGTAACTGAGTGAAAATCCGGCTCAGTTTGACTTAATCACTAATCCTCAATTATTTGGGGCATCGTCACCCAACGCAACTGAAGATCTATTCCGACTCATCAAGAGAAAACTCTCTCCAAATTTCCGGCCAATCTTGTTTGAGTTTAGCCCGACCCTTCTCACTAACAAAAGTATATTGCCTGTCGTAGATATTTCCCTCAAAACAACTTGCGAATTTACTTAAATGACGGTCTTCCAGTAAAACTTCAAATTGAATATTTACCCAACTGTCAATCTCAGCATAATGGTTATACTGTTCTTCAATGCTGGCGCCACAACGAGACCCCCATGTGTAGAAAGATGAAGATTGGTCATATCTGGTCCTGCACGATTGTAATTCTGATTCATATGCAAGCAAATATAACAATAAAGGAGCATTGTATTTAAGAAGATATTCTCGTGTTTTTGAAAGAAAAAAGCGCTGATGCTTGATAGCATGTGCTAAATAATATGCAACCAACTTGGTGAGTTTTGGTTCGATCTTTTTGGCCTGGACAAAGCTCTTTGGTACTTCCATGTTGAGGTATTTTTCACCTTGTTCAATATACTGATAAACAGGGAATGTTTGTCCATGCTTTCCCTTACCAGTGTATTGGCGAAATGATTTCATGTATTTCTCGCGGCCACACAAAGTTTCATGTGTTGCTTGGGACACAAGGATTTGTGAACCGTCTGCCTGGCTCATTGTTCTTTGTGCCATATTTATTCCCATACCTGCAACATTTTGATTTCTATTGATGTCTGTCACGAGATTATCTACATTTTCATTTAAGCCTATCCTAACCTCAAATTTACGCATTCCGTCTTCGGTTTTTAAGTTATGCTTCCAGATTAGGTCGAGAATATCTAAAGCTACCCGAAGGTGAATGTCGTAATCGTCTCCAACATCCACCAGCGCGATGCAGATTCCATCGCCGGTTGGTATCAAGATACTCTCACCTTTACCTCCGGGCAAAATATCTTGGTTAGTAGATAAATTATGCTTCTCTAATGATTCGGTTATTATCGAATTTAAATAACCAATGAGATCTGACTGCGCCTCAACACTACGATTTTTGGTGAACCCGACAATATCCAGAAATATGTATTTAATTAATGCCGTCTTTGCTTTGCCCATAAATCTTCCTATCTCATTGTCAGTTTATCTCTCTCAAAAAACCAAGCCAAACCCACAATTCCCAGTTTACCCCCTTGTTTAGAGTGCCTTCCACTCTAAGGGGGCCGCTAGTATCTCCCTTCGGCTTTGCTCAGGGTAAACTTATCTCGTGAAGCGTATCTCGCATTTAGTTATTTCGATGCAGTATTCCGCCCCGGGTGTAGCATGAGTTTATCCGAAGGGTTTTAATCTGTCAAGGCCAAATTCGTCGCTCGTGAATCCAGCATCGCTTGTCCGCCATCTTGTCCGTCGTAGCTTCAGCGAAGACGGAAGCTTCAGCGACGGCGGGAGAATCCAGTATCGCCAATTTTCAATCAAATCTGCGGGTAGTTTTTAGGAAATTTAGATTTTTCTAAAAAAAATTTTACTCCTTTCATATAAACGAGTTACGAGCGACGAGAGACGAGAGACGGGTTATATTTTCGACTCAAACGCGCACATTCGCCCAATTATAGAGAGACAATACAATTTGAGATTTGAGATTTGAGATTTGAAATTCACGTCGCCATCGAAGATCCGGCGCCGTTTGACGGAATTAACCATGAACCTTGGAGCGAAGCCTGCCCCTACCTGATTGGGGGGGCGAAAAACCCTTAGGGGAATAACCAATCATGAGCATCGAGAATCCAACTTTAGCTCACTTTAGGCATTTTAGCTCACTCTTCACTAACTTGCCCTCTACAACTGTAGAGGATTCTTTACAAATCAACCCTTTTTATGCAAAACAAAGCCAATTTGCTGGATGCCCTAATGAACGTAAAGTCTATTCATACAGTGGTTTATGAAAATAAATCCAATTGGACACTTGGTGAAAACAAACCCAATTCAAACCCAATCAAACCCAATTTCCGAAAGGCCAAAATGAACGTAAACTTATATGTCACAAAGGATTACAGAAAAAAAGATGATTTCGCAGTCCGAAAAAACAAACCCAATTCAAACCCAATTTCCGTAAAGCCCAAAATGAACGTAAGCTTATATGTTATAAAGGAATATGAAAATGAAACCGCCTTCAGGCTCGAACAAAACAAACCCAATCAAAGCCAATTTCAAAGGCAAAAAACAGTTGCAATTTACGATGGTTCTGGTAGGATGATTAAATCTGAATTGTTGAGAGTGTTGATTAGTAGTGTATATTGTAAATCCCGGCCAATAAAGCCGGACAATCACAGAAGGAGGATAGAATGTCATCACACAATACAGTGTCGGTTTCGAGACGCGGCTTCTTTGCCACAAGTGCAGCCGCGGCTGCAATGTTGGCCTCGGGTGCGGATGCAGCAGTTCGGGAGCAGAAGAAAAGGACGCCGACAAGGACGCCGACAAGAACAACGAGCAGGCGTCGAACCCCGGTCGGGCTTCAGCTTTACTCGGTGCGCGAAGACTGCGGGCGTGACCTGCCGGGCACGATAGCAGCCGTGGCAAAGATGGGCTACGAGGGTGTTGAGTTCGCCGGTTACTACGGCCGCACCGCCGGGCAGCTCCGCAAGATGCTCGACGACAACGGCCTTTTGTGCTGCGGCACGCATACAGGTCTGGATACGCTGCTCGGCGACAATCTGGCCAAGACAATCGAGTTCAATAAAACGTTAGGCAACAAGTACCTCATCGTTCCCGGGCTGGCTGAGAAATACAGGAGTTCACACCAGGCCTGGCTCGAAACGGCAAAGCTGTTCAACGAGCTGGCGGAGAAAGTCAAGCCGCAGGGTATGCTCGTCGGTTATCACAACCACAGCGCCGAATTCAAGGCTATTGACGGAAAGCTTCCCTGGGACACCTTCTGCAGTAACACGAAGAAGGATGTGATTATGCAGCTTGATTTGGGCAATGCGATGCACGGCGGAGCGGACCCTCTTCCTTACCTCTACCGGTATCCGGGGCGGGCGATCACCGTGCACCTGAAGGAGTTCAGCAAAACGAACAAGAAAGCCCTCGTTGGTGAAGGGGACGTCCCCTGGAAGGCTTTCTTTGCACTGTGCAGAGCGGTCGGCGGGACAAAGTGGTACATTGTCGAACAGGAAAGTTATGCTTATCCACCCCTCGAGTGCGTCGGACGGTGTCTCAGGAACCTTCGTAAGATGAAGCTGATATAGGGTAGACGAGTCACGAGGCACGGGTTACGGGTTACGGTTTTTGTTGAGCCATTCGGCTTTTCGCCGAATCATTTTGAGGAATAAATCAATAAAAGGATAATCAAAATGGATACAGCCGCCACGGTACTTAGAATCAGTACCGCAATTCGGTAACGGCTAATGGTCTCTTCTCTGTAAACGTATTCTTCGTCTTCGACCGTCTCTCCGTCTTCGAGCTGCCCAAGGATGGAAACATCAAATCTCTTGTGCGCTCGCAGCGGCGGCCGGCCATCGCGAACAGCCTCCAAATCCGTCAGCAGCTCCTCAACGTTTTTGTAGCGGTCGTCTCTGCGCTTGGCCATCATAATTTCAATGACTTCGGATATCCCCGCCGACAGCGAAGTGTTTATATGGTCGGGCGGAATCAACTGCTCCCTCAAATGCTTTCTCATAACATCCGAAGGGTCCTCCGCCATAAACGGCACTCGGCCGGTCACTATGTGATACAGCGTGGCACCGAGACCATAGATGTCGGCCCTGCCGTCGATGTCGAGTTGTCCCCGGATTTGTTCAGGCGCAATATAGTACGGCGTGCCGTAAGCTTTGCCTGCCTCGCTTTGTGCCGTCTTGATGTCTGTTGTCGCACGTGCCAGACCCATATCAGCGAGTTTAACTACGCCGGCTGCGTTTATCATTACGTTCTTGGGCTTGACGTCACGGTGGATGAGGCCGCACGAATGAGCGTGATTAAGTGCACGAGCGAGCTGCATGATTATGTCCAGCGCCTCGTCTTCGGCAAAGACCTTGCCCGCTGATAAATCGTCGTACAAAGTCTTGCCCTCAACATACTCCATTACGAAATAGTGGTACCCCCCTGCCTCGCCGACGTCAAAGGCCTGGACGATATTGCTGTGATTGAGCTTGGCGGCGGCCTGGCCTTCTTTGTAAAACCGTTCCACGTATTCGCGATTTTCGCTGAAGCGCTTCGGCAAAACCTTTATCGCGACTATCCGGTTCAGACTCAACTGCCGAGCCTTATACACAATTGCCATTGCACCGGCGCCGATTTTGCCGAGTATTTTATAGCCCGGAATCTGGTGTGCGGCGGCCTTGCTTTCTTTTATGCCTGTCTTTAGCCGTTCGGCCTGGGTCATCGTGATATAGCCCAGGTCAACCATCAGGTCCTTGAGTATTACAGGATTGAGCTTACGGCGAGATTGGAGCTCCTCAAGCGAGCGACGCAGCTCCGCATTTGTGCAGAGACCCTGCTCTACCGCCATTCTGCCGAATATCGTGTCGTAATTCGTTTCGTTTGCCATCAATCCTCTCAGCGAAGCCAATCCCCCCGCTTCTGTTCCCAGACGCGTTAACAAACTTTGCCGAACAATTATCGGTCTATTAAAACCGTTGTCAAAGAAAATTTATTGCCTCTGGTTACAAAGATTCTGCCGCTCTACGTAAAATCGACCTTTGAGGTTTACGGGTTTAGCTGCTTTTGGATTAAGATATTGGCCACGAAGGCACAAAGGCACAAAGAAGTAGTTAATGGCGGATTGCGCGGAGGGTTTTTTAGACAGGATAACAGATTGCGCGGGCACAAGTTTATATAGATTTTACCCCGTTGAGATAGTCAAAAACATCTCACGGGGTGAATTTTTTCTTGCCTCTGGCGACAATACAGACCATAATATCACAGACATAAGAGAGATTGACACACTTTAAGCTGAATCCAAACGAGACAAGATTTACGAGATACGAAAGTTGAACCGAACCAGCGGCTGCACTCGGACGCCTCGTTCACGGCTCTGGTGATCTTAACATTATGCGGAAAGGATAAATGGAGAACAGTGTATCAGGAAGAAAAGATTGAACGCGAGCAGAGGTGGGAAAAAATAAAAGACACCTCGGTCGAAGCCATCCCCAAGCTGCGCTTGAGGCTGCCACCCGGCCGTTATCTGCGATTTTGGATTTTAGTGTTGACCCCCAAATAAATTTGGATTGGGAATGGTGGGGCAAGCCCCACTCTGCAAGAGTAAGTTATTAGTGTTGCTGTTCATACAAAGGTTTGTATTATTCACTTATCCGGGTAAAGTCGAATCAATTATAACTCGAATAAGAACAGGTTGAGGTATTTATGGATCGAAGGCAATTTTTAAAAACAAGCGGGATAGCTGCGGGATGTTTCTTACTTGATTCCGGTTGTATCGGAGCAGCACGTCTACAAGCGTCGGTAAAGCGGCCGAATATTTTAATGATTACCTGTCATGACTTAGGACAGCATCTTGGCTGTTATGGTATCAAGGAAGTTCAGTCTCCCAATATAGATCGGCTTGCGTCAAAGGGAGTACGGTTTGCGAATATGTTTTCCACTTCAGCGGTATGCAGCCCGGGACGCGGCGCGCTGCACACGGGGAGGTATCCACAAAGCAACGGCCTGATGGGCCTGACACATTCTCCATGGTGGTGGCGCTTCAAAGAGGGCGAGAAACACACGGCGTCAATTCTTCAGGACGCAGGATATGAAACGTACTTGTGTGGTTTACAGCATGTCTTTGGAGCGGGCCAAGCCCATAAATTTGGGTATCAGCATGTGTTGACTTCTACAACCGAAGCGGAGAATACGGTCAAGCTTGCCGCCGGGTTTCTGAGAGGACGGCAAAGGACAGATACCCCGTTCTTCTTGAAAGTTGGATTTTTTGAAGTGCATCGTAAGGGCGGTTCGTTTAAGCATCGCAAGTATGAGCCGAACGAGTCTGTACATATACCGAAGTATCTTGCGGATACAGCGGTGATGCGGGAAGATTTAGGACGATTTCAGGAAGATATCCGCTATTTTGATTCATGTGTGGGACAAATTCTGGATGCCCTGGAGGCGGGTGCCTGTGGACGAAGTACGTTGGTTATCTTTACCTCCGATCACGGTATTCCCTATCCGGGAGCAAAATGGAGTATACGGGACGCGGGGATCGAGGTGCCGCTGGTGATGTACCTGCCCGGCAGCGCCCTTTCCGGGGGGAAAGTATATCAAGAGTTGATTAGCCATGTGGATGTATTGCCCACGCTGTTGGATTTGATTGGCGTACAAAAACCCTCGACTCTCGAAGGAGTTAGTTTTGCCGCTTTCCTGAAAGGCCAGACAAAAGAAAAACCCCGAAAAGAGATTTATGCGCAATTCACGCCAGCCATGTTCCGTGATAACGAGTCGCGGTGTATTCGAACCGAACGCTATAAGCTAACTCGCTATTTCCAGGCCGGCCGTTGTATGAAGTTTCCGATTGATGTGGACCCGGTACGCTTTTCGAAGCATACGGAGCGCGCGGCCAATACCGGCAAGCATCGACCGTTTGTGCAGCTATTTGATATTGTGAAAGATCCGGATGAACTGAAGGATATTGGAGACCGCAAAGAAAATGCCGCGATTGTGAAAGAACTGTCCGGGAAATTATATACCTGGATGAAAGCGGTGGAGGATCCGATTTTGAAAGGAGCCGTGCAGTCACCTTATTACCGACAGTCGATGGAAGATTTCAAGAAAGCAGTGCGGTAGCTATTAGTTTTTTGGTGCGCGGTGCACACCCTACTAAACTATTGGCCAAGCGTTGGGGCAGACAAAGAATATGCTGATTTGTGCAAGAGATGCGTTTCCGTCATGCGTGATGCGTATCGCGCAAAGACAAATACGCAATACGATATACGCAATACGCATTACGAACTCATTTGCTCGCATACCTTTTCGTAAACTTCATCAATGGTTATAGCTTTAATATCGTGTTTTGGGTCGGTGCTGTCGGCCTTGAAGCCCCTGCTGTCGGGTTCGATGGCCGCAACACAGCGGCTCCTTCCGTACGGGGCCACCCTTGCAGGATTGGTAGGACCAAATATCAGAACCAGAGGCGCGCCCAGAGCAGCGGCGATGTGGCCCGGGCCGGTGTCATTGCTTACCACCAGTCTGGCAGTCCTTAGTAGAGCTATTAGTTGGCTAAGAGAAGTTTGGCCGGCAAGGTTGGCTATGGGGACATTGGCTGTGGTTTGCAGGTTTTCAACAGCGCCGGTTTCGGATGCTGTCCCCGTTGCAACTATAGAAAGGTGAAACTGCGATGAAATTTTATCAGCCAAAGCGGCAAATCGTTCGATTGGCCAACACTTGTCACTGCGAGCGGAGCCGGGTACAAAGACAGCGTAGTTGTCAGGTTTGATACTGTGGCTGGTTAATAACCTGCCGACCGAATCGGCAGCGGCGGGGTCTCGCGGCAATACAAACTGTACTTGCGTCTCGGAAGCACCGGCAGTTTGGATTATCTTTAAGTAGTAATCGACCAAATGGATGCAAGCTCTGTCCTGGGCAGCCTTGTGCGTGTAAAAGATGCGAGCGAGCTCTCTGGCGTTTGCCATTCCGAGGCGTTTTTTACAGCCGGAGAGCCAGGCAAAAGAAGCAGTCCTGAAAAGACCCTGCAGGTCTATTACGGCGTCAAATTTGCTGTGGCGAAGGCGGCGGATAAGCGACACGAGAGAGCCGAATGCTCCAGGGTGGTACCAGGCCTTTCCGAGGAACTTGCGGTCGAAAAGGATGATATCGGTTAGATGCGGATGGTTTTTAAGGAGTGGTGCAAACTCCGGGCGGATGAGCCAGCTAATCTTCACATCCGGAAAACTTTTGCGCAAAGCTGTAAGGGCCGGCAAAGCCAGGACTATGTCGCCCAGTGAGCTGGGCTTTATTATCAAGATGTTTTTCAAACTTTCAGACATAATAAAAAAAGTGCAAAGATTAAAATGTAAAATGCAAAATTACATATTAAAATGCAAAACTTCTTTGAAATCTTTAATTTTTGATTTGTCATTTTGACATTTGACTTTTGTTTTTTGTTTTTTTTTGACCCGGTTTGCGAGCTCACGGTAAAGCCGGCGGCGCTGCGAAAGCTCAAGGCCGACAAGATTACAATAAGCTGTAAAGGTCCGCAAGTAATCTGTTCGGTTAATAGCAGATACAGGGAGAGTCGAGGCGGCAAGCTGCCACAATGAGCGAAATTGGCGGCTTCTACGGCGCAGGAAATAGCGCTTTATTCCGTCCATATCGGCGAGCAATATTCTGTATTTATTTTCGGTGTCTTTAGTAACGATAAAATTACTGGCTTTTGAATCCCTGTGCCATAGGCCGTTTTTGTGCAGCGCGCTTAATATGGCGGCGAGCTGATGAGAAAACTCTTTTTTCAGTGCGAACCGGCTGGCCGGGACCTTCGACAATTGTTCAGAAGAAAAAGTGTAAAGCTCGGAACTGTTTTCGAAATATTCGGTAATGTAAATGCTTTGTCTGGTAAGTAAGTTTCGTTTTTGGTGCAAAGCTGCAAGGGGAGCTATCGCCGGAATGCCACAGCCAAGTAATTTAAGAGCGGTTTTGAAGCTTCGCAGCGCCCTGCCGGGTCGAAACGAACGGAAGAATTGGCGCAAGCCGGCTTCGGGGTGATGGCGTTTGATAACTACTTTGAGCTGGTTGTCTGCTATTGCAAGATTTTTCACAGCGACACAGTTTCGGCCTTCCGTTTTCAAGATTTTTTCGACATCTTCGAACAGCAGCTCGGGCTGCGCGAGACAATCTGCCCAGCCGGTTCTGGAAAAGTTCCTGCCAGGCGGAGCGAACAGTACCGCCCTGCCGCTCCAGCCATTGTTGAGTCTTAGCGGAACGGTTTTGATGTATTTGCCGGAAATCTTCTTTGAAAAGCTCATAGGCGACCCATTGTAAGCAATAGAGAGATTTTGGGCAATTGGTATAAGAAAATTAAAAATTAAAATGCAAAAAGCAAAATTACATATTAAAATGCAAAATGTCATTGCGAGGGAGCGAAGTGACCGAAGCAATCTTCATGGATTAGGTTTGAGATTGCCACGCCCTCACACCCGCTTGCGCGGGTGCAAGCTTGCCCCTGTGAAGGCAGGGGTTCGGGCTCGCAATGACATAGAGCGTTATTTTTGAATTTTTATTTGCCACTTTGATATTCGATTTTGAGGCGGATTTATGAACTATGGCTAAAAAAGGGAGATACATTTATGATTGGCCGAGGCCGATGGTCAGTGTTGATGCTGTTGTCTTCGGGTTTTTCAAAACAGGAGCCAAGCTGCTGCTGGTCAATCGCGGAAATGAGCCGTTCAAAGGCAAATGGTCTTTGCCCGGCGGATTCGTGGAGATTGATGAGGAGCTTGAAGAAGCTGTGGCCCGGGAGCTGGCGGAAGAGACGGGACTGGCAAATGTAAAGCTGGAACAGATGCATACTTACGGTAATGTGGGGCGGGACCCGAGGGGCAGACAGATTACAATAGTGTTTATGGGCATTGCGACGGAAGGGCTGAATAAGATTAAAGCCGGTGACGATGCAGCAGAGGTGCGATGGTTCGATATAGAAAAATTGCCGAAAGATATGGCATTTGACCATAATAAAGTGGCTAAGTTCGCGATAGGAAGGTTAAAAAGAAAAAGAATTTATCGGGTGAAAGTTAAAAGGGTACAAAGTAAATAACCCCACCCAAGCTGGCGACGGCTAAACTACGAAGCGTTGGGTGGTTTTTTGAGCTGTTTGTTGAACATCCGCAACTGTATGTCAATGGCACTGAGTGCCCAATCAATGTAGTGTAGTTTGTGGGCGGGACGGCGGTGTCCTTCATTCATCAGGCCTTTCTGGACGGTATTTAAGAATTTGCTTATTGTTTGAGGGCCGATTTCCGTAGGTTCGGCAGACCATTTTTTTAATTCCTCGTATTGTCGGCGTAATTTTCTGCTGCCTTTTAATTGCTCGGCGCTTAAATAATCGGCGGGGTTGTAGGCCAACTGGAGGCCTTTGAGGCACAAGATTAACGGCTCATAGTTGGCTCTTTTGTCCAGCCGGATAAATTTATACTGCTGGACATAAGTGGTTGACTGGGCCGGGGGCTTGTCTGCAATTTCGTCTCCGCCCAGATACCATCTGCGTTTGCTGGTTCTGGCAAAGACAAGCTCTTCACCATAGCCGTGTTGAGTTATCTCATCATAGCCCATTCTTGAGACCCATAGTCTTCCGGTGCCCTTTAGTTCGGGGCCTCCGCCGAGCACAAGCAGGCACTTGACAAAACCTAAAGGCAGAATTTCTTGCCTGCCGATTTGTTTTTTTCGAAGTTGAAAAGAAAGATGCAAACTGTGCGGGCGGACGTCATAGAAATTGACGATTTCGTGTATCAACTGATTAAGGAGCCAGGGGTCTGCGGTTGCCGGTCGCGACAGCTCACCGGCGATGTTCAGTCTTCCCGGCGCAAGCTCCAGAAAACCAAAGCGTCGTGCCCGGTCGGTCGAGCCGGTGTGGTCGTCGATATATCCGCCGAGTTTCCAGGACAAAACATCGAGGCGAAAATCACAGAAATACTTAAAGCCGTCATATACCGGGTCAACCCTTTTTTGTATGCTTCTCTGGGGCTCAACGGCTGCGGGGCCGAGGTTGCTCAACTCGACCTCAATTCCGAGTGGTATGACGCCCGGCTGAAGATTCGAGCGAATGCGTTCCAAGTGAGCGCGGGCAATACGAGTATGAAACATACTCTTCGCCGCGCGCACGGCGTACTTGACGTAGTCAATGAGGTCGTATCTGTCATAGGGCATCGTTTGAAGACATTTTTCGACAATCAAATCAACCGTCCTGCTGTTTGCATTTATCATTTGCAAAGCGACAAGAAGACTAACCGAGCGTTTGAAATATCTCTCCGAGGTACGCATATGCTCAAGCTCAAATCGATATCGGGCCTGGATTCTTTCGTCGAGCTGATTGAGCAGGACCTGTTTTACAACTAAAGCCAAATAATTTTCGATAAGCGGTTTTGCCTGCGGGTCGTCGTATAAATGTTTTATGCTCGGGCGTGGTCGGTCGAGCTCGTGCTCAAGATAATAATCGCTAACGGCATCGGTGTGATAATGGCTCATAACGAGGTCTCGCTCGGTGGTTGCGAGCAGCTCTCTGTCGGCTCGTCGTTCCAATTCGGCGTCTGTTGTTCGTTCGCCTGGCCGAGTGTGTCTTTTAATAAATTTCTCGATGCGTTTTCGCAGCCAAAGCTCGTGTATGAGATTGACATGGAACCTGTCGCCGAAATGTTTTCTCATTGACTCGCGAGTTGCGAGGTAAGCCTGGGCTTCGACGAGGCCGTTGGCAGTGTTGACCTGAACGGTCTCTCTGTCGTATCGTTTTCCTTCGTACCTGTCGACTTCGTCCATTGCCGAGGGCGGGACATCGTGTATTACAAAGCCATCAATTCTTGAGGACCGGGTTGGAACTGCGTAAAAATAGACATTGTCGGGGCTGATTTTTCGATAATGGGGTAGCAAGGCCGGCTCGGCAAAAAGAGTCTGTTCGCTAACTTTAGAGGGCTTTCTGGTAAAACTCAGTCCGCTGACCGACTGGAAGATTCTGCGGTCGCGCAGCGAGCCGTAGATGAACAGATTGACTTTTGCGTCGTTCATAATTCGTCGCTCGTCACTCGTCGCTCGTTCGGCATACGGTACCCGAGTCACGGGCCACGGGGCACGAGTGACGAATCCGGCTGTGTAGTTTAAATAGCTCTTTGAACGCCCGAAGAATTACTCGCAAGTTTGCGCCGGTTTGCGTGCCGGCCATTCGCGGGTAATGATGTACGCCCTTTTGAGTAATGGTATATCCTCTGCGGACGGCTCGAGCGAGGATTTCAGCATCAATCAAAGCTCCGGCACTTGAGAGCTCAATGTTATCAAAGATTTCCCTTTTGTATAATTTGAAGGCACAATCGATGTCGCGTATTCTCATACCGAACAGCAAGCAAACCAGCTTTGTCCAGCACCAGGCGTTGATTTTGCGTACAGGAGAGTCCTGACGGTTCAGCCGGTAGCAGCTAACAATATCAAATTGGCTTATCAACGGCAGCAAGGGCGGCATTTCGCTGATGTCGAACTGGCCGTCGCCATCGGTATAAAAGACAAGCTCTTTTGTCGCTGCTTTAAAGCCGGATTTCAAGGCGGCTCCGTAACCGAGATTAGCGGGATGGTGCACCACTTTTACCCTGTTGTTTCGGGCGGCAATTTCGTCGGCAATCCGGCCGGTGGCATCGGAACTGCCGTCGTCAACGATAATTACTTCAAAGTCAGCACACGCCTTTTCCAGGACGGCAAGCGCCTGTTCAATAGTGCGGGTTACATTATCCTGTTCGTTGTAGCAGGGGAAAAAAACGCTGATAGAATTCGTCGCTCGTTGACCGTCGCTCGTCGCTCGTTGGTTACCACCTTTTCCTTTTAAGCAGCCGATTTTGTTCACTTTTGTATTCTTTCATTTTGGCATTATATTGTTTTATTTCAGCGTTATATTTTTCTATTTCGCGGTTATAAAATTGCACAAGTTGAGCGTTTTTCTGCTTTTCGGCGATTTTTTTCTGACTTTCGGCGTTTTTTTTCTGCTTATTGGCGATTGCCCGCAAATAACTGCCTGCATTCAATGCGGCCACGATTCTGTGGAAATATCCGTCCTCTTTGACCCAATCATTCTTATTCTTTGTGAATTCGTCAAAATAATCTTCGCAAAAAACTTTGATGCGAGGCCTTAGCTCGGCGAATCTCGACCCAACATGTATTATTTCCTGCATTGGAGTCTGCGATTGGTTTGAATCGAAAGCTGTAATGGCGCAATCAAGTGCCTGCTTCCTTTTGGTCTTATCATTGCCAGAAAACAAGAACAAATTATGGGCAAGGGTAAGATTTCTGGAGAAATCATCAGGGTAGAGTGTTTCGCGGTTAGCTATGCCATCGAAAAGCTCCCTGCCGCGAGAGGTTTTTGCGTCGACGAACAGTTTTTGCTTGTTATTATAGAAAACAAGGAGCCAATCGGGATTATGTTCAAGGCCTTTTACGAAGTGATACGAAGCTTTCTGGGGAATAGTATAGGCTGCCGAGGGCATTAAGACGACCCAGACATTGTGTCCTTTTAGCTGTTTATCCACCCACTGGCCGATTTCAGCGTATTCGGCAGCGGTCAAGGTACTCAAGTTACGTCTCATCATCTTGGCATTTCGGACGACCGGGCCTCCAGCAATAATGTCCGACCAGAGTTTATAAGCCCGGCGGTCATAAGCGGCCTGTGCTCTGCCGTCCATAAATAATTGTAATGGTGTTCGTCCGGTGTTGGGGTCAGGCTGCTGCCCCCAGGCGATGAAGCCGCCCTCGGTCCAGTAATTGAACATTTTTCCTTCCAGCTTGTTGTCTTTTATAAACTTCAAGGCGTAGAACGGTTTGGCATCGGAGGCGGTCATTCGCATAAAGACAGAATTTAATTTTGTATCGGTGGGCCAGGCGTCGAGATAAACGCGCTTAAATTTAAGCCCCCACCATAAGCCGAAAGTTAAAACTGCCACGGCGCCGGCAACGGTAAAAAACAATTGCAACTCGTGCGGCATCGGCGAGACGGCGAGACGATTTTGTTCGCGGAAGCTGCGCCTGGCCGAAACTGCACAGACCATCTGGTCAATAAACATTGCTATAATCGGGCAGGTTGCGATAGCAGCTATCGGTATAAATCTGCGGGAACAAATGGCCATATAAATAGTCAAAGCGGCAATAATCATCAGAGCTATGTCAATCCGAGGCCATTGATACCCGTCGGGACTTTTTGCTCTGCGCTTGGGGAGGCGTCTTAAAAAGCGAGAAGTCGATATCAAGACAACGACAGCCCAAGCTGCAAGAACGAACCAGGCAATAATATACATTATTAAAAAAGGCATTTCATCGCCGACGGGATTGCTCCATTCAAAAGCGCGGTGCCACTCGTTGACGTCTCGCCATCTCTCGGCGTGTTTGCTGAGGCTGATGACGAAGGTATGAGTCAGGTTCGTTAAATGAAAGGGGTTGAATAAAATCACGGCCAGGAAAGCGACAAAGCCGGCGGCAATTGTGTGATATACCCCTTTTAGCTTTATACAGACAAGTTTATTTTTCAAGAACATTACGACGAGGGTCAAACCCATAAGTAAGATGAAAAAGGCAATAAAGGACCATCGTGAACCGCTAATATATATGTTGAGAATTTGCAGCTGCTGAGGATGAATCCTTAATGGTATTGAGGGGAAATACCTCGGTATAAGGCATAAAAAAAGGATGGCTGAAAAGATAATATGATAAGCATAGAATGCTTCATTCTTGACTTGTTTATAAGCGGCTGTTGCAATGCTTGCGGCGACCAATATGAACAACACCCAAAGAAACCAGTCGGAAGTCGGTTGAATGGGTGAAAGATAGTCATGCTTCAAAAACTTGTAAGCCATTGCGTAAAGCCCGAGCCACATAAGAATACAGTAGGCAGAAACAGCCCATCTTTTCGGCAATATCATTAACAGATGCCACGTAACGAACGGCACGAGCACTATGAACATATAAATATACCCGCCGTGGACATTGCACCAGAAGGCAGTTAGTGGGATGATGAGCCAGATATACAATATGTTTCGATAGGTGGTAAGAACAAGTATAAGTAAAAAAACAGCTACCAGCAGATTTGAGAAACCTGCGGGGCGGACGTCCAGAAAGGAGCGGCCTACGAACATTGCAAAGCAGGCGAAGACGGCACAAAGAGCCGGATGGGCGCCTAAAAGTCTGCCTGTATAATAAACACAAATAACGGTAAGTATATAAATGGCAAACTTCCAGTAAACGAGCGCATTGGATGGAAAACTTAAGCCGTCTGCGTATGTAGATTGCGGTATCAGCGAGTAAAAAATAACGTGTGTGAGCCAGTTCTGATTTATCCAGCCGGTAGGATGCCACTTCTTAACCGTCTCAAGGCCAACTTTATCTGTGAGCCATCGTGCCCATTTTGGCCAGGTTTTGATTTCTTCCGGCGTCGGTCCTGCTTTGTGTGAGTTTGCGCTGAAGGGTTCGACGGTATCTACGCCGTGGTTTATAAAATGTCTTCCGCAGGTCATTGCGACCCAGGTATCTCCGGCGCCAACCATATGTGTGCTGGCGTGGAAAGCAAAGATGAGCATTGCGAGCCAGCCGAGAATCATTGGCCAGCCGGATAGTGCCCTGCTTTTGCGGGGTTCTAACGGCTGTTGAGGAGCTGTTGAAGCATCCACCTGCAGAGCGGATAAGGTAGTGCGTTTTTTGTTTCTTATTGAGCGAGCCATTTTTCTAATCTATCTAATCCTGTGGTAATCTGCTTAAGTGAGCAGGCAAAACTCAGACGGACATTGTTGTCACAGCCAAACGGCAGGCCCGGAACGAGGGCGACGTTGGCCTGTTCCAGAAGCGCTTTTGCGAAGTCCATACTGCCGTTTATTTTTACGCTGTTAATATTTCGACCATAATGGCTCGAAACATCAGGAAAACAGTAAAAAGCACCGGTAGGTTCGGTGCAAACGACGCCCCGGATGCTGTTTAGTCGCTGGGCCATATATTTGCCTCGTCGTTCGAATTCTATCCTCATATTTTCTATGGCCTGGTCGGCGGGATCTCCGAGGGCAGCAATTGCGGCATACTGGCCGAACGTTACAGGGTTTGAAGTCATATGAGATTGAAGGCGTCCCATCGCCTTTATAGTTTCGAGCGGCCCTGCGGTGTATCCGAGGCGCCAGCCGGTCATAGAGAAGGCCTTGCTGAAGCCATTGAGAGTAAGGGTCCTGTTGTAGGCATCTTCGCTTAGTGAAGCAAAGCTCACAAATTTGGTGTCGCCGTAGATTAGTTTTTCGTAGATTTCATCTGAAAGCACGTACACGTTTGTTCCTTCAAGAACCTTTGCAATGGCTTTCAACTCCTGGGGCGTATAAGTGAACCCGCCCGGATTATTGGGTGAGTTGATTAAGAGCATAGCAGTCTTTTCGGTGATGGCCTCTTTTAGCTGCGCCGGCGTAATTTTGTAGTCCCAGGGGGGACGCCCCTTGGCGCTGCTGTTTTTACCAGCCCCCCCCACTGTTGCTTTGGCAACAAAGCGTGGGGGCGGGTCGGTTTGAATAATTTTGGGCACGGCACCGGCAAGCTTTATTGCCTCGGGATATGTTACCCAATATGGTGCCGGCAGAATGACCTCATCGCCGGGGTCAAGGACTGCCTGCATTGCCTCGTAAACCGAGTGTTTGCCGCCGATATTGACGATGACCTGGTCGGGGGTGTATTCGAGGGCATTTTCCTTTTTGAGCTTGGCGGCAATGGCGGTCCTAAGCTCGACTATGCCGGCGGCGGCTGTGTATTTCGTCTTGCCCGCCTTAAGCGCCGCAATTGCGGCGTCCTTGATGTAGTCAGGGGTGTCAAAATCCGGCGCTCCGGCACCGAAACCAACAACATCGATGCCCTGGGCCTTTAATTCCTGGGCCCTCGAAGTGACTGCTATGGTCGCCGAGGGCGGAACCTGCTGGGCTCGTTTACTGATTTTCATTTTCGTCAGACCTTTCCAATTTGAATTCCATTTTTTTTACCGCCGAGCCCACAGAGGCCACCGAGATTTTTTAAAATTCGGGACTGCCAACGTCTTTTATGGCTGTCCCTGTATCTATTTGGTACAGCCACCTATTTTAAGAGACAAAAATGGGTGGCAGTCCCTTTCAATCGCATTATTAAAGACAAAACAGCAGTGCCCGTCAAGTGGGTAAATTTGTGAATTGTCTGGTTTGCCGGTGCCGAGAGTTTATACCCAAACAAGTTCGAGGGTGCCAGCGGAGCATTTCTTTGGCAACTCAAAGTTCAATAACTGATTAGTGCTATCTATTTTGGTTTCAGGCGGATGTTGCGGATGTGGGCCCCGGAGCCGGTGACGAATCGCATGTCGGCCAAATTGTTCTGGCCCGAACTAAAGAGGCAGTTCGTCAGGAGGAAAGAGCCTTTTTTCCAGGTCTTTGTATCAGTAAGCTGGAGTGGCTCGACGGGGTGATACTGTCGTTTTTGGTCGGGCGGGTAGTCGGAATCATAGTGGAAGTGCAGCTTCCAGTCGCCCTGGTCGAAATATTCGAACGACAGCACATAGTCAGCCGGGCGCTTGAGAGGGCCACCGACAAAGTCCAGATACAGGCAGGGCCTGTCGGGCCCTATGACGTAAGACCAGCGGCCGGTGACCTTTTCAATTAGCCAGCGGCCGTCGCCATGGCGCATGACGGCGAGGTTGGGGGAGAGGCCTCCGAAGGCCCTGAGGGAAGAGGCGATTTCGCCGATGGCCTGATTTTGTTTTGAAAGATGTGGCTTGAGCCTGTCGGAACTTAAGATTTGAAGAAGAGCATTCGCGGCCGGCACATCGTGGCCCATGGCGGCCAGATCTGTGACGCTTACGAGGGCCTGGAGGAGAAGTGCATTCTTTTGCGAGTGTTCGAGCGAGTCGTGAAGAGTCCTGGCAAAAGCAGTACGGCCAACGCGGAGTACACCGAGACCATCGTTCAGAGTCTTACTGTCACCTGTTTCACCGAGGGCCTTGAGGGCATCGGTTACATTGGCGCGTGTGACGGGCGCGCCGTCAATGGCGTAGAGCTTTGTGAGGAGGTACGCCCTGGTTGCATTGTGCCAGAACAGGGCGACCGACTTCAACCTGCTCATAGCGTCACGCAGGGCGCAAGTTTCAGGTGTGGGATTTGCTTTGAGCGCTTCGTTGGCATCCGGGATTGACTGCTGGAGGAGCCATAGAGCGGTTTGCTTTTCTCCTGCGGCGCGCTGAATGGTTTTGTCGGTCGGCTCGAGCAGCTCGCGTAAGACGAGGTCGGTATCAGGCGATGATGAAATCCGGGCAAAGTGCTTGATGCGGTCGTCAATTTCTGAGAGAGGGTGCATTGTGCCGTTGTACCAGAGGAGTGGCCAGTCGAAAGTGCGGTATATAAGGTCGTTTATGGCTGCGGTGCGTTTCAGGGACGCGGCGGCTTGCCTGGCAGCGGGACCGTATTTGGCGGTGCAGAATTCGTTCCACAGGGGGTCGGTCGGTTGGAGCGGGTCGTCGGCGAGGCGATGGAGGGCGTGGAGCGAGAGGGAGTTGACACCATCGAGCAGCTCGCGGCTAACAAGGTTGACCTGGACGATGAAGCCTTTTGCGCCGGCGAGGGCAGCTTCGGTGATGAGGCCGGGGAGCTCATCGATGCGAACATCGGGGATTCTGCTGCTGCCCATAGAGCGTCTTACAAGATCGAATTCGACAATGACGTCTCGCGGACCAAAGGGGACGAAGTTGAGCGGAGAGTCGCCCTGCTTAAAAATCCGGGGCTCGTAGAGAGGCACTATGAGGCCTACGTCTTTGGGCATTGCGCGTACGAGCCGGATGTTTTTTGCGGAGAGCGGATTGCTACGGTGGTCCAGACGCAGGGACATTCGGAGGTTTTCGGTTCGGCAGGATTTGTGGAGATTGAGTAATGCTTTGGGGTTTTGGTCCTGGGGCGAGAGCCTGACGAGGTCGAGGACTATTCCGGTGAACTCGGGGGCGTCTGCAAGAACCTGTTGAATTTTTGCAAAATTGATGGTGTCGAGCCATACGTTAGATTCGAGGTTGTCTGCCGAGGGGAACGCTAAGGGCTTGCGCGGGTTTACTATGTCCATACGGGTTACGTTGTGAGCCTTGAGGTCATCTGTTAGCCGGCTGAAGCCGCTGTAGAAAAGGCCGCTTACGACCCAGGCGCGGGTTTTGAAGGTGCTGAGGCGTTTTCGGGCTTGGTCGGTGAGGTTCAGGATGCGCTTCGAGCGGACGTAGAGACCTGCGATATCGTTCTGGTGGAACCGCAGGCCGGCGCCGGTCATAATTCGGTCGGCCTTGGTCAAGGTGATTTGGCGCTCGGTGCCTCGGTCGGGCTTGAAGCCGTCACTGTAAGCCTTGATTTGGCCGAGGGTGCCATTCGGGCGCAAAGGCCTTGCCCATATACGCAGCAACGTTACATCCCATTCGGGCTCGCCGGCAGCACCGAATCCAACGGCCACCCAGCCATCTGGCAGGAGGACTTTGGCCTCGCAGGCGTGGTTGGGCTCGGAGCCGAGATGGACTTCGGCGGGGTCGGTGAGTGTGCCGTCAGAAGCGAGGCGGTGGTAGCGACAGTGCATCGTGGTGATATTGTCGTAGGCGGCGCGAAAGCCGAGGCCTGTTATCACGCAGCCGTCGGGGACGTCGAATCGGAGTTCGGTTTTCTGCTGGGCGTCGATATGGTCGTCGAATAAAACTGTATCGGCAAGTGAGGCAGCGGAAGTGACCGGTACAAGTAACAACGCCAACAGCAACCGGGTGGGTGGTCTCATATTGCTCCTTTCACGATTACGCGACAACGACATTTATACAGTAGATAACACAAATCTGCGGGATTCTCAAGTCTATTCCGGGCGTTCGGGGAAAAGGGCAGAGCGAATTTCAGGGTTGAACCGGGGTGGGATTTGCTTTGACTGAGCGGCAAACGGGGGGTGTTGATTGACAGTGACGCGCAAAATTGTTAGACTATTGTTATGATTCGTGTGTTTCAAATTGTGGTTTTGATCTGCCTGCCTTTCTGCCTGACAGGCTGCGGTGCCCCTGAAGAAAACGAGCCAATATGGCAGCAACTGAAAATCGGCGATTTAGCCCCCTCTCATGGTGGCAAACGGCCAGACGGCCAATTGTTAAAGACAATAAATTTTAATGTCTATGCTTTTGAAATACCAGCCGAAAACATTAGCGCATTAGATGACATCTGGCAGATGTTATACACAAAGCCGCTGCAATTTAATAATTACGATGCGTTTGTCGCCAACTCATTTTTGGTCGGCCTCGGCCAGGTCCAGATGTGGAATAAAATCAGAGATTTGTTGCTTGCCGCCGACGGTAAAGGAACAAGGAAAGTTTCGCTATTGCTGCCCGACGGTCAGGCCAATGACTTTCCTATTGCAAGATTGGACAAGGAACAAACCATCTCTTACATCTCGGCCAGCGGCTCAATGGAAGGAGTGACCGTTGGACCTGGGATGGTTGCGCTGCGGCTAAAAGCTGAAAAAATCCCCGGCTCAAGAGGCGTGTGCAAGATGAGTGCGATGCCGGTATTTTCACCGCCGATAAGAAGTCCAATTCCAGAATTAGTGTATCGTGCAAAAGCCGGCGAATTTCCTTTTACGTCCGTCGGCTTCGGATTGAAAATGGGCCCGGGCGACCTTGTTGTTCTGGGGCCGGAAAAATACATCGACCACCAGATAAGCCTGGGCAGCTTATTCTTCAGCAGACCCGAAGGCAGCCTGTTCTTCAGCAGAACCGAACGTAAACCGCCCGAACGTAAACCGGCCGTCAGAATATTTTTATTGCTTTGTACCGGTATAAACGATTGAGCCGCTGTATGCCCAATCCAACAGTAACACTAACTCGATGCACGGATTACAGCCGGCCAAGAATTGCCGAGGCGATTGCAAGACAGTTCGAGCTGCTCGGCGGACTGAGAAAATTTATAAGTCGCGGCGATAGTGTTCTTCTCAAGCCGAATCTCATCGCCCCGAAGTCCCGCCGTCACGCCGCCCAGACCGACCCGGCGGTAATCGTCGAGACCGCCCGGCTGCTAAAAGATTTCGGTGCAAAACCTTTCGTTGGCGATTCACCGGCGTGGGGCAATGTGTTCGGATGTGTGAAGGCGCTAAAATTGGAAGAGCCCCTGAAAGAATTATCCGTGCCGGTAAAACAGCTCGATAAACCGAAATGGTGTCGAGCTGGAAGACGCAATACCAAAGTCGGCATAAGTTCGGCTGCACTCGACGCCGATGTTATTATAAACTTAGCCAAGTTCAAAACGCACCAGCAAATGGTTGCGACATTTGCGGTCAAAAATATGTTCGGCTGTGTCGCCGGCAAGCGAAAGGCCATCTGGCACTTTGCAAAAGGTGGAAATGCCGACAATTTTTGCGAATTCCTCCTCGATATATTCGACTTTCTGAATCCTGCCTTGACCATCATTGACGCCGTCATCGCGATGGACGGCCCAGGTCCAATTCGCGGCAGAGCCAGACCGCTCGGCTGGCTAATCGGCGGAACCGAGCCAATCGCCTTGGAAACTATCTGCTGCAAACTGGTCGATATCAAGCCGGAAGAGCTGCCGATTATCAAAACGGCAAGGCAAATGGGACTTGGCTGCTCGGATGCGGGCAAAATAGAAATCGCCGGCGACAATTTTTCAGAAAATATATGCACGGATTTCGAACTGGGTAAACCTACACCACTAAGGTTTTCATTTTTGCACGTTTGCAAAAGCATCGGCAAACAAATCATACTGCTTGCCAAAGCCTTGAAAAGAAGATAACATAGCGCCGTTATTAAAAAGGAGGATTTAGCGATGAAGTATTATCTGCTTTTTCAGGTCTCATCACTGGTTCTGGCCCTGTCAGTTGGCGGCCTGGATATACAGGCCGACAAACCCGGCGAACCTAATTTAACATTGACCATTCACTGCCCGAAAGATGAAATAAAGCAGGGAGACGAGATTCCAATCGTGTTCACAATTACCAATAATGGCGAATCCTCCTATTCTTATGACAAACGCAATTATGATCGCAGCGGCCGCAGGTGGGAATATAAACTGGTTGCAAAACGTGATGATGGAACAGTAATTCCTGACCCGCGAGAAAACTATAAAGAAGGGATTGGTGGTGGATTATCTTCCGGAATAGGAAAAATCAAAACCGGCGAATCGTTCAGCAAGACGATAGCGTTAAATCGATGGGCTTTGATAAATGGGCCGGGGTGTTATACGGTAACCGGCACTTATTATTATGTAATAGAAGATACCGATGCAAAGAAAGTAAAAGGCATAAGACGAATGAAGGAAGTACCTGTGGATTCGGCGCCCATTAGAATTACCGTAAAACCTCGAACCGACAAAGAAATGGGGAATTATATCAGAGAGCTTTCAAACAAATTGGAAGCGATCAAAACGCCCCCCACATGGAGAACAACGCTGGAAGAAAGAGAAGAACTTATCAAGAAATTGATATACACCTGCGAGCCAAGAATCGTGCCGACATTGATTGATTTGATGTACGAAGACCATCATAAAAATGATGCATTTTGGGCAAAAGAAGGTTTTGTGTGCTATTTGCCGCGCGAGCCCAAAATCAAAGAGGCAGTTCTTGAAGCAGCGAAAAAACGCGGATTAGCACGCTGTATGCAATCAGTGTTGGAAGCATTTGGCTGTAGTGAGGAGGAGTTCAAAGAAATTATTGAGATATCTCTGGCATCGGACAATCTTGACATTTTAGGAGAAGCTGTTGGGGCGGCGCAAGCACATCCTGATGATGAACATACGCCACAATTGATTGCGATTGCAACGGATCCTAACAGGCCGGAGCCAAACCGACCTTTTTATGCGATCGAACGCCACCGAGCGATTTATGCAATCGCGTTTAATCGGACCGACGAAGGAGTTGAGGCCCTTAAAGGTCTCTTAAAAGACCCTGCCGATGATATTCGCAGAACAACAGAGAATGCTATTCGGGGAGCTTATAAGCGTCATCCGGTCTATCCGAAATTTTCGGATGCTGAATATACAGCCAAGCTGGTTCTCATCGCGACGGACCTCAAGGATCCGAGGCAGATGTCCTTTATCTACGAGATAGCTCGGACGCGCACAGAGAAAGGAGTTAAGACAATCAAAGCACTTTTGGAAGACCCGGATAGAGATGTTCCCATAGCAGAAAGTGACGAAGGAGTTAAGGCCATCAGAAATCTTTTAAGAAATCCCGACAAGGATATACGCGATATTACGGCCGATGCTATTCGGGCCGCTTATCGAACTTATCCAGGCCGGCCGTTAAGAGAGGATGATTTTCCGGAGTTATTCAGAGAAATTATTGAAAAACGAGAGGCTCGGAAGAAGAGAGTTTTGGAAGAGCCAAAGAGTGAGTAGCTCTGAACAGTCGGCAGCAGCCTTTGTAGGCCAATGTAGAATCTCAGGAGTCGAATATGTCAGAGAATAGACAGATGACGAAGCCAAGATGTGAAAGAGCAAAATCGGAGAGACGGCGTTCCATTCTGGATTTTCTGGCCGGTGCGGTTGTTGCCTGCATAGTTATTTATTTGGTGCAAACGTACGCATACGAAGCAGGCATACTTTTCACGAACAAGCAGGTCGACACGAAGGCGAGGGACGCAGCAGAAAGGCCGTGGGCGCATAAGCTGGAGGTGCCGGGATTGCCGAATTTGCACAAGGTTTCGGACGAGCTGTATCGCGGTGCGCAGCCGAGCGCCGAGGGGATGCGGCAATTGAAGAAGCTCGGCATCAAAACGGTCGTGAACCTGCGGTCGTTCCATTCCGACCGCGGCGAGATTGGAGACACAGGCCTGGCCTACGAGCATATTTATATGAAAACGTGGCATCCGGAGGACAAAGAGGTGGTCCGTTTTCTGCAGATTGTAACCGACCCTAACCGCACGCCGGTATTTGTCCATTGCAAGCGCGGGGCCGACCGCACGGGTACGATGTGCGCGATTTATCGAATCGCCGTGCAGGGCTGGAGCAAACCAGAGGCAATCAAGGAGATGACCAAAGGCGGATTCGGATTTTATTCCGGCTGGCAAAACCTCATCAACTACATTCAGAAGCTGGACATTGATGAAATCAAACGTCGCGCCGGCTTAAAAGCTCCCCCACTGCGACCTCTGTAGCCGCTTTTTCCTTCTTTATTTTAGAATTTCCTGCCACAAAGGCCCCAAATAAAAACCGATATACTGCTTGCCAAATCCATTAAAGTAAAATAGAATATGGAACGCAAATAATAAGGAGATATATCATGAACCAGTACCGACTTCTTATCAGTATCTTCTGCCTTACGGTCCCGGCGATTGTCGCTGAAAATGTGAAGGCAGAGCAAACAGTGCAGTATTATAAAGCCGGCGATGTCGGAGCATTCTCTGTCAATATTGAGATACCGGCCAATATCGATGTCAACACAACGGTATTCACTGCCCGAACGAGTAACGAGAAAGTTTACCTGTTATACGTTCAATCTCCGCAGTCGCTGGCCGAACGTCTGACGAAGATGAGATACTCATCCTATCGACCCGACCTGAGTCCTGAACAAAGAGCCAAAAAGGCGGAGCTTAACCGACAGGTTGCGGAGTTGTATAAGAAAAGGGGCGAAGTATCGGAAAGACTTGAAAAGGCTCGTGAGAGCCTCAAAGGACTTAGAGCCCTCAGAGAAGATATTTCAAAAGACAGGTCGCAAGACAAGGCCTTGTTGGACAAAACCGAGGCGAAAATCAAGCAAGTTGAAGCCGTAATCGTAAATACTCAAGCTGTGAGTAAGACTGTAGAGGAGCAGATTTCGGCGCTTTACGAGCAAGAGAGGGAAATTTTAACAGAAGCACTAAGATTGAGCGAAAAGACCTTGAAGCTACAAGCCGCTGGTTCACTTAAAGTCTTTGGGCGTTTCCAGGGCAGGGGCAAGGTCAAGCTGAGCGTTTTCGGGCGCGATTCGGGCGAGCTGCTGGCCGAGCCAAGTATTATCACATCGGTCGAGCTGGAGCTTCCCTCAGTGGACGGCGGAAATGCGGAGTTGCTCAAGGAGTGGGCAACGGAGCAGGCGAAGGAATACATAATTCGAGTGCTCGATAGCCCGCACAGCAGCTACTACCAGTATTGGCTGCTGCAGGCAAAGCACAAGTATAGCCTCTGGGACAGCGTATACGAACGTTCGATTCGAAACGTGAATAGGCGTGATAGACGACCGGACCTTTATGCAATGACCACCGGTGCGCTGGCCATCCAGGAATCGCTGCAATTGGAAGAGATGACCGGCCGACGCGACATTCCATCAGGGCGCAATGTTCCGATCAGCACCCTCGAGGGCCCCGATATCAAATCGCATCCTTTCAAGGAAATGCTTCAAGGACGAAGGCCCAGGACATTTGCTGTTGCCTCGCTTATTCCTTATGATAATTACTACTGCCACTTCACAAGCATTTCAAAGGAGATCGCCGCCAGCGACCTAATCAAACAGTGGGGAGCCAGCCTGCTTCGGTCTATCACCGTCACGGCGCGGGACTCAGACCTGCAGTCCCGGTATATGAATCAGCTTTGCATCGACATCTCCGAATTGACCCGATTGCTTGGTGATTTCGTTATTGGTGAGATTGCCATCACCGGGGGCGACCCGTTCCTGAAGGAAGGTAGTGATGTTGCACTTATCATCAAGGTCAAAAGCCGCAGGGTTTTTAATAGAATGATGGGGGCCTATGCCAAGAGAATGCTGAAGGCCAATCGGGATGCCAGGGTTTCCGAAAGCAAATACGAGGGAATCGCGATTCGCAGCATCGTAACGGCGGACCGCAGAATCTCGTCGCATTCGGCTTACCTCGGCGACTATAAGGTTTATTCGAATTCTATGGACACGCTGAAACTGATTATCAATACCTATGCGAAAAAGCGAAAGTCTATGGCCGAGAACCTTGACTTTAAGTATATGCGAACCATATTTCCGGGAACTGCGGCGGCCGAAGATGGTTTCATCTATATGTCGGATTCCTTTATCCGAAAGTTACTCAGCGCCAGATGGAAGATTGAAGCGCAGCGGCGCATCATTTGTCAGACCCACCTGCGTATGATTGCTAACGCCGCAACTATGTACGGCACAGAGATGCGTAAGAAACCATCAATCGAAACCCTGATTGAGGAGAAGTATCTGAGCGAAAAAGTGAACCGGTGTCCCGACGGTGGGACCTATTCACTTGGCGAACCGGGCCGTGCCTTTTGCACGGTCCACAACTGCCTGCAGTATTGCACGCCTATCTCCAGCATCGCTCTGGAGGAGGCCGCGAAGGCCGAAGCAGAAGACTACAAGCAGTTTGTCAGGCGGTACAACGATTTCTGGAGTCGGTACTTTGACCCGATAGGTATTCGCCTCCGTCTCGGAAATCGTATCGAGGCGGAGACCTGTATCCTGCCGCTGATAGAAAACAGCATGTACAACCGACTCCGCGAGATAGTCGGCGGTGAACCGGTACAATTAGGCTCGCAAGTGCTGACAGACCGCACCATTGCTTCGATAACCAGTAAATTGCATCTTGATAGTGAGATAATCGATGAGATTGATAAGATGCGGAGCCAAATTTTTCCCACACTTCCACCAATCAGAGACTGCATTGGGGACAGTCTATCGCTAAACTTCTACGACAGCGACGTGCTTTTTACCTTTGCCGAGGAGGGTATGGGTATGTTCGGCGGCTGGATGGACCTCGAGGAGCAAATCATAGTCGGTTTGATCGCTTCGTCAATCAACCTTCCGCTTTACGCCGTGGTCGATCTTAAAGACGAACAGCTCGGCAGGACTTTCATTCGCGAATTTCTCAAACTGTTTCAGCGGCAGTCTGCGGCAGAAGGCCGGGGCTTTGGCTCCGAATTTGCCATCGAACGTTATTCGGCAGGCCAACATAAGGGTCATACCATCAATACGCTTGTTTTGCGTCTTTTGGTAGTGAAGTTTCGCCTCCACTACGCGATTGCCTCGCAGCGTCTGATTGTGTCGACAAAACGTTACGTGCTCGAAAAAGTCCTGGATTCTCTCGATGCGATGCAGCCCGGCGGAGATGCCAGCGCCGTCGGGAATGTTCAACTGAACATCCAGCCACGCGCATTTGACCGGCTCCGCCCCATTGTCAGGATTGGCTGGCAGGAACGCATGCGGGAGGCCTGTCTAAAAAACATCGAGCCGATCCGTGTTCTGGTCGAATGTTACGATGCGACTGAAAAGACCCTGAATGCAACCAGCAAGAAAGTTGAGGGTGTGACCGTGCGATGCCCATCCGGAGGGGCCTATAAGTACGATTCGGCCCGCGACATCGTTTACTGCACTGTTCATGGTAACCGCAACCATCCGCGCCAGCCGGTGGAGGTCAAAGAGAACGAGGGACTCCTGAACTTCATCAGTCGAATGACCGACTTTTCCGTAAGGTTTCGGTTCACAGAGGAAGGCATAATGACAAAAGTAGCTTTTGAACTGGAATCGAAAAAAAAGAATTAACCGCGGAGGACGCGGAGGGCGCAAAGGAAGGAAAAAATAAACGAGAAAAAATAGATTCCTGCTCCGTCTAAAACCGGATTCCGTCATAGCCGGATCTTCGACTTCGATTTCGCAGGAATGACAATGGGCTGTGAGTTTAATGCTTGCCCCGTTAGAAGTTTACGCCGAAGGCATGACAGTTGTCCCTGGTGAGTTATTCTAACGGGGCTTGCGGCCTTTTTTAATCTTTGTCATTATCGGGACGCGAACATTAAAAATATCTTTTCTTTAGCGGCCTGGCTAAACTCCAGTCCATAAAATCTTAAGAAAATCTCTTTTCTCATTTCTTCGGGGGTTATTCCCGGGTGTTGACTATAAATAGCGCTCTGTATTATCTGTTTGGCTGTATCAAACATAGAGCATCCCATAAGTAAACGCTGCTCATTGGACCTGGCCTTCATTAAATCTCGAAATTGAGCAGCAACCTCAGGATGTGTGTCGTTCATTCCTGAATGACTGTCTTTTGCCCAACTCAGCTTATATATAACCAGGTCCTCCGGAGAAATAAACCACATAGGACTACTTTTAATTAAAACCTTTTTTTTACGCGAAAGTGCAGTTTCTTGATATGCCGAAGACTTCTTTATAATGAAGTCTATTTTGATAACATATTGATTGTGGATTAAGTTAAACATCCCCTGCCGGCGAACCTGCTTTTTAATCATTTCTTTGTCTATGTAAAAGTCGCTCTCAAAAAGGTCAACAAATTTACCGACATCAGTCTCTTTTAATTCTATTACAATATCTATGTCCCTTGTCATCCGCGGCACGGTATAATAATTTGCAGCCATAGAGCCGGAAACCATATAAGGGATATCTGTCCTATTTAAGCGCTCAGTAACTACTTTTAGTACCTCAAGCTCTTCGGTCATACTGTAATCCTTGTTCAATGCACACCCTTGTAGTGGACATCGATAACATACCAAATTACGGTATTAAGAGCAAGACAATATGGGATGTTTTTACATTGCCAAAGCATACGCTAATCTTCCGGCATTGACAGAACACTTTTCTTTGGCTAACATCCGTATTTATGCAAAGCAAATCCGTAAATATCCTGGGCATAGAGACAAGTTGCGATGAGACTGCCGCGGCCATTGTCGCTGATGGTAAGATTATCAAATCCTCTGTAATCGCTTCGCAAAACAAACTGCACGAGAAATACGGCGGGGTTGTGCCCGAAATTGCCTCCCGCGCACATATCGAAAAAATATATCCCGTTATAGCCGAGGCAATTGCACAAGCCGGCATCGGCAAAGATGATATTGACGCAATTGCCGTTGCCAATCAGCCGGGACTGACTATCGCTCTTGTCGTAGGTGTTACAGCCGCTAAAACTCTCGCGCTTGCCTGGGACAAGCGTCTAATAGCAATCAATCACCTGCACGCCCATTTGCAATCGGCAATGTTGGCTGAGGAAAATCTGCAACTGCCCGCCCCGTTAGAAGTCCCGAGCGAAGGTCCGTCAACACCCCAGGAGGACTTACTTCTAACGGGGCCCGCTGTTGCCCTTATCGTATCAGGGGGACATACTTGCCTTTATGATTACCGCTCGCCACTGGAACCTAAGCTATTAGGTTTTACTATTGACGATGCCGCCGGCGAGGCCTTTGATAAGGTTGCAGGTATCCTGAAATTGCCTTATCCCGGCGGGCCTGCTATAGAAAAGGCGGCGGAAAAAGGTAATCCAGATGCAATCAAGTTTCCGCGCTCGATGCTCGGGCCGGACTCGCTGGATTTTTCTTTTAGCGGTATCAAAACAGCCGTGCTGTATTATTGTCGCGGCCAGGATATGAAAGGCGAAGATAAGGTCGATTCGATGAGCGAGCAGGAAATTGCCGACATAGCAGCGTCATTCCAGGCGGCGGTGATTGATGTGCTCGTGAAAAAAACGCAACGGGCCGTCGAAAAAATCGGTGCAGAAACTGTCCTGCTCGGCGGCGGAGTGGCAGCAAATAATCAACTGCGAGCCACCTTACAAAAGATGTGCGACTCGAATGCCGGCGCAAAAAAACTGCTGGTCGCGCCAAAACAATATTGCACTGATAATGCGGTTATGGTAGCCTCTCTGGCGTATTATAAGTATAAGGCCGGGCTTTTTGCGGACTTGAGCCTTGAGCCAAAAGCAAATAGTTCATAGTTGTAGTTCGTAGTTATGAGTTCGTAGACTACGAAGCGCGAACTAAAAAGGTAGGTGAGATATTCAGCCCGAACAATTAAAAGAATTATTAGAGCAGGTTAAGAGCGGCGAAATTGGTGTCGATGAGGCGGTTGAAAAGCTGCGCCATTTGCCGTTCGAGGACCTGGGGTTTGCGTGCGTAGACCACCACCGGCAAATCCGCCGGGGCTTTCCGGAAGTGATTTACTGCCCCGGCAAGACCAATAAGCAAATAATCAAAATCTTCGAGAGCTTAGCTGCAAAAGGCAATAATGTGCTTGCGACCAGAGCCGAACAGGAGGTTTTCGAGGCGCTGGCTAAGACAAAGAAATTCCCCCAGGTGCGATACGAGGAATTAGCCAGGGCGATTGTGCTTGAGCAGAAGAAACCGGCGGCCTGTGAAACTGTTCTGCCGATAGTTACGGCCGGCACCGCGGATTTGCCCGTGGCAACCGAGGCAAAAGTTACCGCTGAGATTATGGGCCAGCGAACGGAGCTGATTTGTGATGTAGGAGTGGCCGGCCTGCACAGATTGTTCGGACATCTGCCGAAACTGCAAAACGCCAACGTCATTATTGTTGTAGCGGGGATGGAAGGAGCGTTAGCAAGTGTTATAGGCGGCCTGGTTAGTTGTCCGGTAATTGCTGTGCCGACCAGTGTCGGTTATGGCTCCAGCTTCGAGGGGCTGTCGGCGCTTTTGACAATGCTCAATAGCTGTGCTGCCGGTGTTAGCGTCGTTAATATCGACGGCGGTTTTTCTGCTGCTGTTACCGCCACCCTGATGAACAAAAAAATAGAAGCAGGAAAGTAGAAAGGCAGAAGCTTGTCCCCGCGAAAGCGGGAAACAGGGGCTTGCCAGCCTACGGCGGAACAGGAGACTCAAAACCAAAGGCTAACGACCTGCCGGGGGATAGGTGCTGTGTTATCCTTACCCCACATTCTTAACAATGCTTAATTCAGCCGCGTGTTTTTTGCGTCGGCTGCGTGGTGTTATTATGTGATTTGCTACCCGACATTGCCGACCAAAATGTCTATTGGAGTCTTGTAGGCCCGAATAGAAATGGCCCATATCTCATTGGTTCTTACACAACCTTTACATACGAGTCCTACGAGTGCTCCTGTATCACTCAGAATTGGTGCCCCACTACACCCTTGAAAATGCTCGTGTCCGGGATGGGAAAACGGCAAAGAGAACACATGATAGTCGTCCTCTGTGCGCAGGAATGACAAACCGGAATAAATACGCGGTTCGCCGCTGATTTCTCGGGGAAGTTTCATATTGCTATTACTTCATCTTTTACTATGTGTAAGCGTACAATATGGGGAGTTTCCTTTACGTCAAAGTGGCATTTTATCGCATCTTTGACATTTTCTTTTAACTCGTCTAATGTTTCACCTTCGGTATAAATAGAGTAACCGAGACATTTAGCGGTGTAACCACCCTCATCGGAATTTTCAACGATAAATATAATTTCACTCATAGGTTTTAATCTCTACTAAAACCGGCGGATTCCTTTACCGCTGATCCCAAACAAATTCTTCACTTTATTTCCTTATTATAAACCTTCCTGTCTGCTTGTCAAATCTTTTATTGACCATATCCTGCATTTTCTGTAATATACTGCTCGAAACGAGATTATATGCAGTTAATAGAATCTATCCCGAAGCTAAGGCCGAGAGCGGTTGATGCTCACAAGGGCGATTTTGGCAAGGTCTGTATTATTGCCGGCAGTATGGGTATGAGTGGAGCGGCCGCCCTTGCAGGCCGGTCTGCCTTGCGAGCCGGTGCGGGGCTTGTGCGAGTGGCAACGCCTAAAAGTGTTTTACCAGTAGTTGCTTCAATAGAGCCATCGTTTACGACTATCGCCTTAGCCGAAGACAGCGCCGGGCGAATATCAGCCAAGGCAATCAATAGTATACTTAATGCTGTCAGCGAGAATGATGCCTTAGCGTTCGGGCCGGGTATCGGTGTCAGCAGCGAACTTCAGTCAGTGCTGCAGAGCCTGCTCGAACAGAAGCAGGTGCGGCTGATTATAGATGCGGATGGTTTGAATAACCTCACCAGGATAAAGGACTGGCCTGCCAAACTGAAAGCAAAGCTGATTCTGACGCCTCATCCCGGCGAGATGAAAAGATTGTGGTCAGGAGTGTTTAGAGAAGAGCTGCCGGGCGACCGCAAAGAGCAGGCAGCCCAATTGGCACAGCGCACCAATTGCATCGTGGCCCTGAAAGGAGCAGGGACAGTTGTTACCGACGGTGAAAAAGTATATGTCAATAAGACCGGCAATCCCGGTATGGCAACAGCCGGGGCCGGCGATGTTTTAACAGGCGCTATAGCGGCGCTGATGGGCCAGGGCTTAAATAACTTTGACGCTACGGTCCTTGGCGTTTACATTCACGGTTTAGCAGGTGACATTGCAGCGGAAAAAATCGGCCAGGTCAGCTTAATGGCTACCGATATAATCGACGCATTGGGCGAGGCCTTTATGAGAAGATGAACAATGTCCCATGAGCGGAAGTCTAACACATTAGGTTGTAAGTTTGTTTATAGGTGAAGAAATGCATGCGTCACAGGATTGGCATATCGTCCTAACCGGTGATTTGAAATCTTCAAGAAAGCGGAAAGACAGAGCAAAAATTCAGGAAGACTTAAAGAATGCTTTAGTGATAGTTAATAAAACATTTGATGAAGCAATATCTGCAGATTTTATGGTCGTCGGCGGAGATGGTTTCCAGGGAATGCTTTTGTCGTTAGAGTATTTTTTTGACATCTACTATAAACTCGTTGAGAACATAGGGCATCAATTCTACCTCGGGGTTGGTGTGGGAGATATATCCACAAGTTTAAGTAAAAATGTTAGCGAGATGGATGGGGAGGTTTTTTATAGGTCTTCTGAGTCGCTGAGTAAGGCAAAGAAGGAAAGAAGCTGGGTCGCGTTCAAAAGTGCGGGGTGGTGCGATAATATCATTACCTCATCCTTGAATTTGATGGCAGATGTGATTTGGAACTGGAGCAAAAAGCAAAGAGACATTATACTCTATTATAGAAGCCATAGAGAAATTAGAGAAGCGGTCAAATTGGCGGCGGAGAATTTTGGCGTTGGCGAGAGAAGCATATATAAAACATTGAGAAGAGGAAAGTACCATTTGTTGAAAAAAATGGAAGACGCGCTGGGAGAAATGATGAACCAAAAATGGTTCAAATTAAATATTGAACCCAAAAATGGACAATAGGAATTGGTAAAAAATGGAATTTGCTTTCAAAATCACTATCGTTGTTCTTGGATACATTGCCGTAACTATTATAGGCGCCTACTTCATCAAAGCATTCCTCCGGCGATATGAGAGAGATATAGGGGTCGGCGGCTTAACGGGTGCAGGCATGGTAATAGGGATAATTGAAAGAGTTCTGGTTTTAAGCTTTGTGCTGGCAAGCCAATATACGGCGATAACCATTGTTTTTGCAGCCAAATCTATCGCAAGATTTAACGACTTAAAGGACAGAAAAACAGCCGAGTATTATTTAATCGGTACACTTATAAGTATAACTTTCGCTACGATTATCGGCATTATCATTCGAGCGCTTTTGAATGGGGCGGTAATATGACGTGATTCCGTCATTAGCAGATTGGTCAGGGCCTGAGCAACTTTGACGCCGCGGCTCTGGGCATTGGCGTGGCTCAACGCTGTATGCCTTGCATCCGAGCAAACTTTAATCGTCCTATATTATCGCCGGTATCAAACAAGAAGTTGAAGGACTGAAAAAAAATTCCAATTCGCCGATTTTTGTTCGGTTTTTGTTAGGGTTTTTAACGGCACATTACCGATAGAAGTATTTGCTATTGCATTATCGAAACTCTGTCGGTCGAACAATTGTCGGGATGCACGGATTGGGAAAAAATGGACAGCCGTTTAGACAACCAAATTGAGCCGGTATGCAAATTCGGACCGGGGGGCGATTTTGTCTCTGTTTGGCCGGGCGAACCACAACAGTCACGCCAGCCCTCAACGAATCGTCTGACCAAGCTGCTGACCTCGCTAAGCGAAATGATAAGCACCCTGCTTGGCTCAGAACTCAATACTGCTTCAAAGGAGAACTTAGAATATGCCGTTGAAAGCAAAGCCGACAAATCAGCTTACTCCCCGTCAACTACAGTTATTAAAAGCGATTCGCTCATTTCAGGCGAGCCGATATTATTCGCCGACGATCGGCGAATTAGCGTGCGAGCTGGGCATAAGCCGAAGCACCGTATTCGAGCATATCGCCGAGCTGCGAAAAAAAGGTCTGCTCTCAGCTTCGGCGGGCAGGGCTCGCTCTTTGAAACCAACTTCAAAAGCGCAAGAATTGCTTAACCGCCTGGCCAACCACGGCTCAGACTCCTATTATCAGCCGCCCCTGGGAATACCGCTCGTAGGTAGAGTTGCTGCCGGCTCACCCATAGAGGCCATTGAAAACATTGAGCTCCTGTCCCTCAGCTCTCATTTCGCAGCAGATGATAACACATTCGCCCTTGAGGTGAGAGGTGACAGTATGGTTGACGACGATATTCGCAGCGGCGATTATGTGATTTGCCGACGCACCCCCTTGGCTAACAACGGCCAACTGGTTATTGCCATCATCGATAATGAAAACGCAACGCTAAAAAGATTCCACAAGGAAAAGACACGAGTCCGTTTGGAGCCGGCAAATGCGGATTACGACCCAATTTATTCGGACAACTGCCGAATCGAGGCCGTTGTGGTTGGATTGGTAAGAAAACTTTAATCCGTGTTTATAGTGCGCGGCCTATTACTTGCCGCTCTCGCTAAGTTTGCGCAACGACCGCTGTAGAATTCTTTGATGCCATCGCCTTTAGAATCTCAACGAACCGCTCGACCATCATCGCCGCAGGCCAGGTTTGCCTGGCGCGCTCGACATTCTCTTGTGCCCAAAACAACACCAGCGGCAACATCACCGCCTCGGCGCTGGTATCCTCAAGCTCGCACCCCAAGGGGACATTTGCTTCTATACAGGCAGTTGTTATATCGGACAATCAGCAGTAGCACTTAATTCGACAATCTGAACAATTAGGCCGGATATGTGACGGTATTTTTCGGGGACTTCCGCCTTAGGTTTCTATTTTGTTGCGGTTGGTGAAAGAGAAGATATAATGGCGGGCAATTTGATGGAACTAAGGCAATGTAACGACTTAGGGGATAGCTAAAAGGAGAGGATTTTGGCAGGGAAGGTTTAGATTAAGGAGTTCACAAATGGAATTAAGTGGTTTAGACATTGGGGTATTAGCGGTATTCTTCGTCTGTGTAATTACCGTAGGCCTGTTCAAGAGCCGCAAAGAAAAAACCAGCGAGGATTATTTTCTGGCGGGTCGGGGCCTGAAATGGTGGTTGATAGGATTTTCGCTGATAGCAGCGAACATCTCGGCCGAGCAGTTTGTTGGAATGTCGGGCCAGGCGGCCAAGGGCTCGATTGGTTTGGCGGTGGCGAGCTACGAATGGGTCGCTGCGATAACACTGGTTGTGGTGGCGTTCTTCTTTTTGCCGAAGTTTCTCAAGAGCGGGATTTTTACGATACCTGAATACCTTGAGTATCGTTTCAATCACACGTCCCGATTAGTGATGTCGCTATTGATGGTGATTATTTATTTGGGAGTAACAATCCCTACGGTAATCTATCTTGGGGCCAAGGCGTTGAGTCCGTTGTTTAGAGAAGAGTTGATGGGAATACCTATCAACATCACAACGCTCTCCTGGTTTGTCGGTATCCTTGCGGGTGTATATGTTGCAGCGGGAGGCCTGAAGGCCTGCGCCTGGGCGGACCTGATTCAGGGGTCGGCCCTGATAATCGGCGGTGCGGTGATAATGGTGCTGACGTTTATGGCATTGGACAATCCGGGCAGGTTCGAGGGAATCGATGTTGCAGCGGTGAATACATCATTAGGTGTGGGTGACGGTGCAACGTTCGGTGAGAAGTTCTCTGCGCTCAAAGAAAGTAGTATGCACATGGCGCTGCCGCGGACCAGCACCTTTCTGCCCTGGACGGCACTGCTGTTAGGGATCTGGATTCCGAACTTTTATTACTGGGGCCTGAACCAGTACATTATGCAGAGAACGCTTGGAGCCCACTCTTTGCGTGAGGGGCAGAGGGGCGTGGTGTTTGCAGCTTTCCTGAAGCTGATCATTCCGTTTATTGTGTGCATTCCGGGGATTATCGCGTTCACACTGTACGCAGGAAAGATGCAGGAGAACGCTATGAACTTAGAGTCGCTGAATAAGCCTGTGTTAGAGGCATTTGAGCGGGCTAAGAAGTCACCTGCCGAAGCGCAAATGGTTATTCCATTCGACAGCGACTTTGCGCAGTTGCAACCGGAGCTTGCCGCAGAGGTGCTTTCGTTCAACGCAGCAGTATTAGGCAAGGACGTTCCGGCGGGCGACGACCTCAGCGCAATCAACGGAAAACTGCTCGAGGGCGTGGACGAGAGTCACCCCCAAGTTGACGTCCGGCAAGAGCTGGTGGGCTATGACTACGACGGGGCATTTCCGCTGTTGATTCGTTATCTGACTCCGAAGGGGCTGCGTGGATTTGTATTGGCCGCGTTGATGGGAGCGGTGATTAGCTCCCTGGCATCGATGTTGAACGCGGCTTCGACGATATTCACGATGGATATTTACAGGGAATGGTTCAATAAGAAGGCAGCGCAGAGCGCACTGGTATGGGTAGGCCGCTGTTGCGTACCGATAGGTGTAATCATCGGGTGCCTGATCGCGCCGGTGTTGGCAAACCCAAGATTCAAGGGCGCTTTCGCTTTCATTCAAGAGTTCCAGGGATTCGTATCGCCCGGCGTGCTGACTATCTTCCTGTTCGGATTGTTTGTGAAATGGACGCCGCGGTATTGTGGAGTATTAGGGTTAGTTCTTAGCCCGATTATCTACGGGATTCTGTTCTTCGGCTGGGGTGATATGGCATTTCTGAACCGTATGGGAATCACAGTAGGCGCTATTGCGGCCGTCCTGCTATTAATAACATTGATAAGGCCGATGAGGGAACGAATCGTACTGCCGGAGCAGACGAAGATTGAGTTGAACTGGTCTAAGGGTTCTGTGTACTTCGGCTTGTTTGTGACGCTTCTGACAGTAGTGCTTTACATCATTTTCTGGTAAGAGGGATGGGTTTGAGACTTTGGAAACGGCCCCTTTGATTTGGTTCGAAGGGGCTTTTTTTAACAGATAAGCTATGAAACCGGAGCCTCCCGTGAGGTTATAATATGCGGGGTCGTGTGGTACGCCCCAGTTTAAATTATTAACGTGGTCCCGCGGGATGCGGGCCGGTAAAGACCGCCTGAATCCGATAAAGTGCCTTTGGGAACCCATAAAGAACAAAAGTAAGTCCAGGCGGCGAAATAACCGTGCCTGGGCATTTTTTTGCCTTTGAAATTGGGTTTGTATCTCGTATTGCGTATTGCGTATTGCGTATCGCGCTGGGGGATTGGGTTTGTATCTCGTATCTCGTATTGCGTATTGCGTATCGCGCTGGGGGATTGGGTTTGTATCTCGTATTGCGTATTGCGTATCGCGCTGGGGGATTGGGTTTGAATTGGCTTTGTTTTTTTGGACTGCGAAATCGTCTTTTTTTCTGTAATCCTTTGTTATAAATGAGTTTACATTCATTTGGGCATCCAGCAAATTGGCTTTGTTTTGGCTTTGTTTTTTCATAGCCCTTATCCGCATTTTTCTTCATAATCCTTTGTAACTACAGACTTTGCATCAATTTTACCCTCTGGCAAATTGGGTTTGTTTGGGTTTGAATTGGCTTTGTTTTTTTGGACTGCGAAATCGTCTTTTTTTCTGTAATCCTTTGTTATAAATGAGTTTACATTCATTTGGGCATCCAGAAAATTGGCTTTGTTTTGCATAAAAAGAGCTGATTTGTAGAGGACTCTCTACAAGTGTAAAGGACAATTGGCGAGTATTGCGTATCGCGTATAGTGTGAAGCGTGAAGAGATAATTTCATATTTCAAATTTCAAATCTCAAATTTCAAATTGTACTGTCTCTCTACTATTGGGCGAATGTGCGCGTTTGAGTCGAAAATAGTGCTCGATTCTCGATTCCTGATTCTCGTAACTCGATGCGAGAAAAGGAGATAAAAATTTTTTAGATTTTTCGATTTTTGGTTTTAGGGTGTTGCACTTTTGATTGAAAATAACAAATATCTTGCCTATTTTAATGCAGTTTTTCGTCGAAACGCCAGCGAACTTAGGAAAATAGGTGATTTCTGGGGTCAAAAAAAAGTAAAAAAGGCACAAAAGGGACAAAAAAACGGCCAAAAAGTGCTTTATAAGCACATAAATAGCGGTGGCTGTTGGAAAGGCGGCGATGCGAAGACCTGAGAAACGAGAATCCCATACTGGCAGATCTCACAGCAACAGCCTGAATCTGATGGTCACAAGGCGAAAATAACAGAAGACTTTTTCAGCAAGCCCTACTTAGAAAACTTAATTAAACGGTTTTTTGTCATATACGGGCCATGTAAAGAAAATCAAAGTGGCCAGTCCTATTACACCAAGTATGACAATTAGCAATAGGGTTGCTACCCAAATGAGTTTTTGCACCCTACGGCAAGTATATTCGCGGCAATTTCCCGCTCTCTAATAACCATACCTTTTCATTCGGCACACTTGAAACGTTCCAGCCAGCACTTTCCAAAAATGCCGCATCTTTCAATTGCTCGCTCGTAGCTGCCGATATTATTATTTTAGCCTGAGATTCCCTGGCAATGCCCTTACTCGGCACCTCAAGATCACAATTCCAGAAACAATTAATTACCCTCGAATGCGCAGCAAATTCCCTTACGTTAACATACCCGATAAAAGCGGCCCCATCTTTGCAGTCATCGGCTAACTTCATAGCTGCAGAGCAGTACGACCTTCTAATTGCCGTCCTGAAACCCTGCCCCCCCGCAAAACCGCCAACCAACTCACATCCTTCCCCTGACACTGTCACTGCTACAAGCGAATAGCAATTATCAACCTTCGAGTCATACCCTCCCACACCCATAAAACCGCCGATGTACTTGCCGTTTTTTTTGCTGCATACTATCTCTCCCACACTGCCCGACTTTTCAATTACACCGAAATTACCCCCTACAAACCCTCCCACCTTAGACATTCCATCACAGATAACCTCCAACCTAATGTCAGACAAACATTCAACAATACGCCCGAAGTTTTGGCCTGCCAATCCCCCCCAACTTGTATTCTCTTTTCCTCCGTCCACAGTATAAACCCTGCCACTGGCTTTGCATTTTTCAATTAAACCCTCGTTTTTCCCGCAAAGCCCGCCGACAGATCTTACACCGGAAACCTCAAAACCCTCAACAACAACATTCCTTAAAATCCCCGTTTGAAGAACAACTGTAAACAAACCCGAATACGGCATATCGTTATTGATAGAATAATTTCTTATAACATGCCCGTTTCCATCAAACACACCGCCAAAACCGAACCCAAAACCGATGCCGTAAAAACCCACCCCCTTCATATCGATATCTGCCATAAGCTTAAAATTTTTCTCAATATCCTTCGGATAAGCACCGATCAACGTCAGATCCTCGGCGTCATAAATAAGATAGGGATCATCAACCGTTCCGCTTCCACCGCCATATTCGACAGGATCGTCTTTGATCACAACCCCCGGAGTATTCTCCCACGCAAGCCGCGGATAATCGCTATCCTCATCGATAACCCACACGCCGTCACCCCAGTATTTAAAAGTTGATTTTTTCTTCAGTTCACTCGTCCGCTTAGACACAGCAGCCACATCAAAATCATTACCGCTCTTTTCTGCATCCCAGAAAGAAATATCAACTATACCCGTGTTTTCCCCGACAAAACCGCCAGCCTTATCACTGACAGACATAGCCTTGCCGATTGAATAGCTTCTAAGTATCCCATAGCTGTTTTTACCTGCAAATCCACCAACTTTATGAACCGCCGCCGCAGTCACATTAGAATAGCTGTCAATAATATACCCATCGTTTTTACCTGCAATACCACCGATGCCGCTTTTACCGATGACCTGCCCCTCAGCAACACTCATAGCTATCAGGCTATTGTTACTCCCCACAAACCCGCCGATTTCAGAACCCTTGCACATAACTTTAAAATCAAACGCAAAGCAGTTGCGTATGGAACCATTGCTATATCCGCAAAAAGCACCAATGCTGTTTCCACTGATTTCCGAAACAATACTCACTCCTTCGCAACCGCTGTTAGTTATAGTACCAGAATTGCGACCAACAACACCGCCACCGATGTTAAGCCTGTTTTTCGCGACTATATTGCACTTGCTAAAGCAATTATCGATACTGCCAAATTGACTAAACGCCACAAGCCCGCCGACAACGCTAAATCTACTGGAATCTTCATAAGCAGTTATAATTACATCACACATCGAATTTTTGATTGAAGCATTATCCAGAAAACCAACTATCCCACCTACAACATAGATGCCGCTTAGCTCACCTGTCACCGAACAGTTTTCTATAGCACCCTCAAGCGAAGCTGCAAGACATGATGCCATGTTGCTCCCTTTAACATTGGCGTCTACAAGATGCAGGTTTTTAATTACCACATTCTCTTCAAGATGCCCGAAAAGGGCCAGGTAGTCCACTGAGCGGTTCTCTGCCGTAAAGTTTGATATAACATGCCCGCCACCGTCGAATACCCCATTAAAAGCCTTGCCCCCCTGGGGACCCCATTCCTTATCATCAAGATCAGGCCCGATGACCGCCCGTTTATAAACCGTTCCCGCCATATCAAGATCAGCGATAAGTATGAAATGTGACTCATAATCGGACTGCGTCTTGCCCAGCTCGACCAGATGTTCAACACTGGCTATCTGGTAAGGATTATCCGCCGTTCCATCCCCGCCCCCATATTCACCGCAGAAACCACACGAAATTAATACACAAAAAAAACTCAGAACAACGAAAGCCTTACGCATTAGAAACCTCCATATTCTAAACCAGACAAGAAAATTAAATGAGAAATTAAAGAGGTCAGGCATGCTCTGTAGAAAAGCCTTCATAATCGACATTTCCCATTCAACTTCACAAACGTTGCTCCTGCACGCCTTAACACTCTTTTTGAAGCACTTCGCTCCTGTACGATTCAAGCTTTACAATACCAAGATTTCATCTTATTGTCAACAACTTCCCGGCAGACACTTTCGTATCTCGGCCCAGTTAGAAAGTAAACCCCCTTAGAGTATAAGGCACTCTAAACAAGGGGGCAGGCAAATTCGCCTTCGGCAACTTACTTCTAACGGCCTAAATATTCAGTATTTCAAGTTATTTCGATGCAGCTTTGATCTGACAGGTGCTCTTAACTTTCAGGGCACAAAATAACAGAAAGGCCTTAATGTGTCAAGGGGAAATTTAGATTTACTATTTCCAATTTACGATTTACGATTTTGGATAGAGATTGCCGCGCTGCGCTCGCAATGACCCCGCAAATATCCAACACCGAACAAGGAATATCGAATATCGAATCTGAATGTCCAATGTCGAAGTGCAACTGCGCGGGATGGGGGTCAGGGGCCAGTTATCAGGGTGCAGAGGTCGGTTGTCAGGGTTCAGGGGGCTATCTTCAACGCGTACCCACAGGGCAAGCTGGCGCGGCAGTCGCATTTCGTTATTGCTTAGAGGTTTTTCTGGCGTGGCGCTGTCTTTCGACTTCTTTGAGCAGGCGTTTGCGGATTCGAATGGAATCAGGACAAATCTCAACAAGCTCATCTTCCTGAATATATTCCATCGCCGCCTCAAGACTCATCTTTCTTGCAGTCCTGACCTTAGCTGCATCGTCTTTGCCTGATGCCCGAACGTTGGTAAGCTGCTTGCTTCTTGCTACGTTTACAGTTATGTCCTTTTCCTTGCAGTGCTCCCCGACTACCTGTCCTTCATATACGTTTTCTCCGGGTTCAACAAAGAAAATGCCCCGGTCATATAAAGCATCAATCGCATAAGCTGTTACTTGCCCGGTAGTGGTCGCAATCATAACGCCGGCTTTGCGTTGCGGTATCGCTCCGCGCATCAGCTCATATCTTTCAAATGAATGATGCATAATCGCTCTGCCTTGCGTAGCGTTCATCATTCTGGCATGAAGTCCGAATAAGCCGCGAGATGGTATCAAAAATTCCATATGGACAAAATCGCTCGCACCGCTTTTGGCGTCCATTTTCATTATTTCACTTCGCCGGTCGCCTATAAGACTCATCACAGAACTCTGACAATCCAGCGGGCAATCCACCGCAAGTATTTCTATAGGCTCATGGCGCCTTGCCTCGACCATTCTCAAAATTACATTCGGCTTGCCCACGCAAACCTCATACCCTTCGCGCCGCATATTCTCCAGCAAAATACCAAGATGCATCAGTCCTCTGCCTGAAACAGTGAATTCATCCCTGCTCTGCCCAGCTTCAACTCTCAATGCAACATTTTGCTGTAGTTCCTTCTCAAGTCTATCTCCAATCTGTCTGCTCGTGACATATTTTCCGTCTCTGCCTGAAAAAGGCCCGTCATTAATCCTGAATGTCATTGACATCGTCGGTTCATCAATAGGTATAACCGCAAGCCTCGAAGGATTATCCGCGCAGGCAACAGTGTTACCGATATCAACAGGGTCAAGTCCCGATATCGCACATATGTCACCGGCCTGAACGTTTGCAACCTGCTTTCTGCCGAGACCATAAAACTGATGAATCTGCATAACCTTTTGCTGTGTATGCAGGCCTTCGGCGTCAATTACAGTGACTTTCTGACCTTCACTTATCTGTCCGGCAAAAACCCTGCCTATCGCAATTCGCCCTATATAATCTGAATATTCCTGACTCGTCACCAGCATTTGCAACGGAGCATCCTGAACAATCTTCGGCGGAGGGACATTCTTTATGATTGCTTCGAACATTACCTTCATATTATCAGTTTTTTTCTCAAGGTCCGTTGTGGCCCATCCTTGTCTTGCCGATGCGTAAACAATCGGAAAATCGAGTGCCTCATCTTCGGCTCCAAGCTGACCAAGCAAATCGAAAACTTCGTTGACAACATCATCCGGCCTGCTGTTTTTGCGGTCCATTTTGTTGATTACGACTATTGGCCTTAGCTTATGCTCGAGCGCCTTGCTCAATACAAATCTTGTCTGCGGCATAGGTCCTTCAAACGCATCGACCAAAAGAAGCACGCCGTCTGCCATTTTCAAGATGCGCTCAACCTCTCCGCCAAAATCAGCGTGTCCAGGCGTATCGATTACATTGATTTTATATTCATTGCCTTGAGAATCCGTATAGTTAATCGCGCAGTTTTTACTGAGAATTGTTATGCCCCGTTCCTGTTCCAGCGGATTGGAATCCATAATCAATCCATGCTCGCCGCCAGCGAGTTTATCAAGCTCCTCCTGGCGAAACATTCCCGACTGGTACAGAAGCTGGTCCACCAGCGTCGTTTTACCGTGGTCGACATGAGCAATTATCGCTACATTACGAATATAATCCGAATACATAACAACTTCCAAAAAGAGATTAGTGAATATTAAGGACTTGGTTTAATTTTCACCGTGAAAACCAAAGAAACCCAAATCGTCCTCAAATTTAATTGTTAGATTTTAGACAACTCTCTCGAATTCGGCTGCATCAAGGAAGCTAGCCAAAGCATTCTGGCGATGCACCCCCGTTGTTAGCTGGTTTGTAATTATACCCTTATGGTCAAAAACTGCAAGATTTAATCCTCACTAATCGAAATCAGTGTAAATCCGTGTCGAAAAAAACGGCGGAAATGCCCTTGACATTTGCTCCGGATTGTGTCATTATATTAAGCGTTAAATTGTGATTATTAGACCTTGAGGTGGTTATCCGGCAAATTCCGGTTTAGTATAAGGATTAACTCCGAAACCAACTCTAATTGAAAAGGAGAAAACCTATGAACAACGATAAATTTTCACGAAGAGATTTCATGCGTAATACTTCTCTTGTGGCCGCGGGGACAATCGCCGGCGCGCTGGCGGGCAAGGGGCACGCCGCCACCAAGCCGATCCATACATCGAGGATTCTCAATTTCCACCCGAAGATGATATACCGCCGGCTGGGCAAGTCGAACCTGATGGTCTCCGAGGTCAGTCTGGGCGGGCACTGGAAGAACCGCAACGCCGGCCGATACTGGGACCATTTCGCCAAGGAGCAAGTGCCACCTGACGTCGCCAAGAACCGCACCGAGGTCATCAGCGCCTGCATCGACTCCGGCATCAACTACCTGGACATCACCACCGCCGCGGAGTGTCTGTGCTACGGGGTGGCCCTCAAAGGACGGCGCGACAAAATGTACGTCGGCGCCGATATCCACAACCTCGGCCCGCGAAACTCGAACTTCTGCAACGTCAAGTCCCAGACCCACAACGTCGATACCTGCCTGCGTATGCTCCAGACCGATTACCTCGACATCTGGCGTCCCCAGGCCAAGATGGACGGAAGCAACACAGACGCCGATGTGGAAGTCCTGATAGAGACCTTCCAAAAGCTGCACAAGGCCGGGAAGGTACGGCACCTCGGTATGTCCTCTCATTCACGCCCCTGGTTCGAGCACGTCATCGGCAAGTACCCTGAGTTCGAGATGCTAATCTTCCCCTGCAGCGCCAAGACCAAAGTCAAAGGCAAACAGCCAACAAAGGGTAACGTCGAAGAGGTCAATCCAGGCCACGGCTCCGACCAGACGCAAAGCATCTTCACCAGGGCCATCAAGCTGGATGTCGGTATCGTAACGATTAAGCCCTACTTTGGCGGCAGTCTCTTCAAGGACAGTGACGGCAAAGTCAGGTTTCCAGTGATGGGCGTGGGCAGCAAGAAAGAAAACGACTTAGCCCGGCTGACGCTTCAGTGCATCCTTGCGAACGAAGCAATTACGGCCGCGGTACCGGGGCTGTCAACGGTCTATGAGGTTGAGAATGCGGCACGGGCTTCGTACACGCGGCCGCTTGGACAGACCGCAGCGGATAAGGAATGGCTTATGCGCATTACCGACGAGCGCTGGGCTGCCCTGCCGCAGGAATACGCCTGGCTGCGCGACTGGGAAGTCGTTTAGACCTTTGGCCGACAATTAGTGCTCGGGGGACGGGTAAGATGGCGGTCGCACAAGGCCTGCCAGCTAATACAAGGTTTAGACTGGCGGCGGACTCTACTGTGCGCTTACCCCCCGGATTTGGTTTAATACAAGGAGAAAGATAGTGCGCTCGAATACCAGAACCAATTTGTATCTTGTGTGGACGATACTCATCCTCGCGGTCTTTGCGTGGGTGCTCGCCGCTTGTTCTGCAGACCAATCGCAGGCCGAAAAACCCGCCGGCGAAACGCCAAATGGGAACAGCAAGTGTTACGTCTGCCATCCCGGACTGAGGACGGAGGAGCTCACAACGGTCCACCTTGAAATGGGTGTTACCTGCGATGAATGCCACGGGCCGACGGTCCACCATATGCACGATGAGATGTTGATGACCAAGCCTGACCTTCTCTTCGGCCGGTCAGAGGTAAATAAGATGTGCTCAAATCCAACGTGCCACAAGCCGGGCGGAGAACGCATTGTTTATGGCTTCGAAGACCACAAAGATACCGCAGTGGTAAAGGCCTTTCACAACAAATGGCTGGGGCGCACCCGCCCGAACGGCCGGGCCATCGCTATTGACTCGGTCTGCACGGACTGCCACGGCACGCACAACCTTGATAAGCCGATAACCCAGTCCGAGCATGAGCTGGCTGGCGAGTGGATTAACGCCTTCAACGGGCGCGACCTTAAGGGCTGGCAACCCTCGGGCGCCGCTTCCTGGAGAGTCAAACGCGGCCAAATCGTTGCAACAGCCGGGCCGAACAGCGAAGGCGGCACCCTCTGGACCGAGGCGATATACGAGGACTATCTGTTGTCGGTAACCTTCCGCGCCGCCTGGCCTGTCCACGCCGGAATCTGGCTGCGCGCCGCCGGCCTCGAACGCGGCCCAAGGGTCGAGATATTCGAAAGCCGCAAGCCCACCGCCTTTACCGGGAGCATCTGGGTGCCTGGGAAGGGATTAGTCCTGGTAAACCTGCGTGAGGACCTCGTGGACCGCGAAAGCTGGAATACCATCTCGGTCAAGGTCCGGGGCGACCGGGTTGGAGTCTGGCTGAACGGAGAAGAAATCGGGGCAATCCGGCCAGGCGGGCCCGCAAAAGGGAAAATCGGTCTGCACATCGAGAGAGACCCTGCGTCCGGAGCCGGGGAACTGTGCGTCCGCGAAGTGCTTGTCCAACGGCTGGGCGAACCGGAAGAAAAGACATCCACAGCTTCGCAAGATTAGGGACTGAAATTATCCAGATTTAGGGAAAAATAGGGTTTTTTGAGTTTTTGGGTTGATTTTAGTCGACATTTTTTGGAATTGGCCGTAAGATTGGGTGGTTGGGCGAGCTTTTGAAAGGAATGTTTTTTTCTTGGACGAAGCCGTGGAGGACACTTTTTATATAAACTTAGCTGACTGTGTTTTTGGGCCTGAAGAATTAGACCTTCTATTAAAGGAATGGCTAAAAGACCCTCAGCCAAAGACCATAAACGAATTTGCAAGGATTTATCTAACACTCCAATATGAAGCTGAGACAGGTTTCTTGCCATATGATAGCCGAAACACATACAAGGTGAAAGACAAAATAAAAGTTCGCACTGTGGAAGGATACGTTACGATGGCTGAAGTAATCAGTTACGCGAGAAACACTCACAAGGACAGCGATGGTTTTACGTGGGACCAAATGGATGTGCGACTATTGAGCCAAGAAGCAAAGTTAAATCATGATAAGATTCACACTTTCGTCGCTAACTACAAAGGAAACGGTTTTCGTGCCTCTACTAATTTTGAGGTTATCCGTGAAAAGGATGAAGTTGAAGTTATACCTAAAATCCTTCAGGCTATTTCGGGGGACAACAGATTTGTTGCATTTAAGGAAAAATGGCTACCTTCAGATTTACTTGTAACTGATGTTTCAAATATGCGCAATGATGTCAGGGTAATTATCGCACAATGTAAACAAGCGTTATCAACACATGACATTCTTGAGAAGGTTTACACCCATGACAACAAGGAAGAATTAGGCAATCGCTTGGAGTTCAGCTTAAACTATTTCTTGAAAAAAGACAGAAGATTTGAATCTTCGACGGAGTCTGATTCAATCACGAAATGGGATTTGCGTAAACCTTCCGGTCCTGTTCTGGTATCTATTGGTCAAAGGACTTTGTCCGGCAGCAAGTTGCCTACAACTTCTGATTTAGACCTCCTGCTATTTTATCATGGATTTATTGACCAATGCGTTTTCTCTTTCCAGTACGAGCGTAAGATAACCGCATATCGCGATATATCTGAAGGTGCAATTTGCGGTGAAGAATTTGTCAATGAGTTAGCTAAGCTGTCTGAAAATAGAGAGTTCAAAGTAAAGTTTGAGAATCCCGAGCACAGAGGCGATCCAATTTGTGTTTCGGCGCCGGATGAACATGAAAAAATTCAGTCGACTATAACTATAAGACAAGAATGGCTTGCGGATGGTGTGCTTAGAGTACCAAAAAGAATATCAAGCTATATGAAGGGAACGAACACTGTCCATATACTCTATGACCAACTTGACGAAGTGTTACCCTATGATGAGGGTGATAGGTTTATAAATGGCCTTGACAAGTATTATTCTGAAAAGGCTATTGCTGAATTTGACAAAGTTCACTTGCAGTTGGAATCTCTTAAGCCGACACGATTATTTATACATTCTTCGTGGAAGGTGTCGCTCGACAAATTACTGAGAATCGAGCCGCAGGATTTGGATTGGGAGCAAAGCTCAGTGCGTGATTGTATTATTGTAGTGTTAGCGAAATTCAGGACACCAGCACATTATCGTGAGATCTATACGGAGATAGCCATTCACAAACACGTTTCATGGGGGGGGATACTCGGAACTCTTTCACGTTATTGCCCATCGGTATTTGTACATGTAGGTTGGGGCAAATGGCAATTAGCGGGTTGGGCAGAGGAAGTAATACTCCCTGAACAAGAGCCAAAAGTCCCGGCTGAAACCGTTGTAATCAACGATGAAATCTGGAATGCCGTCACAACTATAGAGGAAAATGATTATGTCTATAAGCTCTTAGAGAAAATCAGAAAACCATTGAGTTTTGATGAAGTATGTAGCAGACTTGCTGATTATCTGAAAGTTGATGTGCATGAATTAAGAGCTACTGGGTTTCTGAAGGCAGATGATGAACGTTTCAGAAGGTTAGATGACGGAACCTGGGCGCTGGAGGAATGGTTTAGTCGTGATGACGATACCGAACTCACGAAACCTTGCTCTGAAAAAACTTCAAAATCTGGTCTGTTTTGGTTGCTTCTGACTATCGTACTGATTTTACTACTTATCGGTACAGCAAGTGCTCTAATCTGGTTATTTATTTATGGGAGGTAATTGTGAGCGTTGTTGGCAATTCATATCTGATTCCATTAGTCAAAGGCAGGAGTGACCTCCTGAGAATACCGGAAAAGATGGTGAATGATTTGGGTATTAAAGACCCCATTACTATCGTAGCTATGAAGCCTGACGGTCGTAAGCTGCCTGTGCGATACAATCCTATTGACAGAACAATTCGTGGTTTGGACCCTTGGTTGAAAACCTGCAATGATGAGAACATAAGGTCGATACGTCTGAAGATACTAAGCGAAAGCCCACATACCTTTGCCGTTGAGTTCTCTGAAGAAGGACCAGATTTGGCGGGTAGTAGAGAAGACGTGAGAATCCGTCGGCCCGAGAAAGGTTTATATTTAGGTGGTAAGATTCAGCATGCTTTTCTCGAGCTTCTTGGGACTAATGAACCCGTCGCCATAGATGAATCCGATTTGCTACGACAAGTATTTATTTGCGGTACAAATGGAAGCGGAAAAACAGTTCTTGCTAAGGTTATTATTGAAGAAGCAGCCCTGAAGGGTATTCCTGTTATTGCCATCGACCTTAAAGGTGACATTTCAAGTATGGCAATCTCAGTGTCAGGTGAAGACCCTACTGAACTAATACCGTGGGTAGCGGCACAGAGAGGTGAAAGCCAGGAAGCTAAAGCAGCAACTGTTGCTGCGAAGCATAGGGCAAACCTTGAGCGTTGGGGCTTGGGCCATAAAGATGTTGAGGATTTTAGGAAAAAGGTTGTGGTGAACGTTTTTACACCGCGCTCTAGTGCAGGCTTCCGACTTGCTCTTTCAGCATTCGTAGAGCCACCAGAGGACGTGGAGAAGTTAAAGGAAAAGGACCCCGATTCGTTTGAAGATGTTATCCAGTTCATGGCTGAAACATTTGTTTCTCGGTTGACTCTTACGAAAAGGCAAAACGATAAAGCAAAGGGATATATGTATGAGATTATTAAAACATTTTGGGACCGTGGCATAAGTTTGAGGGGTTATGACGGTATTAAGAGAGTCCTCGATGAGGTGATGCTGGGCGAGGCCGGAATAGACCAGATAGGAGGTATGCTCACTGCAGATTATATCTCCAATAAAGACAGGGAGAACATATCTGCTGCCATAAATACGTTGATGATCGGCGCACAGAAACTGTGGTTTCAAGGCTTTCCTTTCGACATCGAGCGTCTGGTAGACCCAAATAATTATGACGGTCGAATCCCAATTACAATTATCAACATAAAACACTTGGGCTTTCAAGACCAAGCATATGTTGTTGGTTATATAGCATATCTTATCTGGTTTTGGATGCGGCGGCTTACAGGTGTTGATGAGCCAAGACTGATTTTTTATATTGACGAAATAGGGGGTGGCGGATCCAAGGAGGCTTTTTTCCCACCCGTTGCTATTTCACCTTCAAAGCCCGCTCTAAATTTGCTTTTGCGTCAAGGCCGGGCATTTGGGGTATGCTGTATGTTTGCCACGCAAGAGCCTGGAGACATTGCCCATAAAGCTTTCGGTGAGTGCGGCACTTTGGCTGTTGGACAACTGAGGTCAAAACGAGAACGCCAAAAGATAGAACAGGTTGCAAATATTGCTGAAGTGAATTTTGAATCAGCCTCTCAATTTCTTCCCACTTTAACGACAGGGCAAATTTTAATCAAAACTCCTTCGCTTCCGTGGACTCTGTTTGAAGAAAGGTGGCTGATGCATCTGCACCGAGTTCTGTCAAGGGAGGATATCGAAAGATTAAAAGAGAATTACGAGAAAGAAGTTTGTAGCCTTTTTGAAGAGGCACAAAAGTGTGCAAATTCAAAAAAACTGCCCTCAGCTAAAAACATTTTGGAATCTATCATAAACGGTTACCGGTTTTCGGCTCTTTGTGCGAAGGCATACTTGTTGCTTGGCACGGTGCTATATGAGATGTCCGACTATGAAAATGCCATTACGAAACTGGAAGATATGATTAAGTATCGAATGGAGGCAGAAGAAATTGGAGAGGCTTATTTTATCATTGGAAAATGCAAAGAACAGCAAGGACTTTTTGCTGATGCTGCTGTGTACTTCTCCAAGGTAGGCGAGAGTGGAGCGAATGAAGAAACTAAGGCAACTGCTCTTAGCCACGAACAATACTGTAATAGCAGAGCATCGTGGTCTAATTTGACAGAAGTTCAGAAATTCTTCTGGTGGATAATTGGCAAAAAGCCAGACGACACAATTTTAACCAGACTACAAATCCAGGAGAAAGACTTGCTTGAGGAACAATTCAAGACAATGCTACAAAAGCAAGATTTCTCGATTCCAGAGCCTATAGATTTTCAGGAGCTTATAGAAGCTGGGAAAAAAGCCGCTGCCGAACACCTTGAAAAGGGTGCTGAACAAGTAAAGGCTGAGCGACGGGCTCGTGACCAAGTTCCAAAAATTGAATCCTATCTGGAGAAAGGGGCTCTAAACGAAGCTTCTCTTGCTTGCGAAAAAGTCGTTTACTGTTTAAAAGATTCTGACGGCATCGCTTTTCCTTCTGTAATTTCTGTTCTTGAAAAGTGCAACAAATATAGTAAAGAGAAATCAAAGGGCCTAAACAAGAAGCTGCTGCAGCTTGATGCCAGACAATTTGAATTTGAAATTACTAATCTTTTCCGACGCAAAGGCTACAAATCATTTGCAACAAGAGTTACACGTGATGATGGTGTTGATGTCTTTGCCAGCAACGAAGATGAAAAAGTAATTATCCAATGCAAGCGGTGGAAACGTCCAGTTGGGCGAGATAAAGTTGATGAGTTGGCAGGTGTTCAAAAGCGCCATAGTGCGAATAGAGCTATTCTGGCGACGACATCTACTTTTTCAGAAGATGCAAAACGGGCTGCACGCGAAAATCACATCGAGCTTTGGGATTTTTACCGAATAAAACAAGAATGGAGGGCGGTTTGGGAACAAGCGTAGGTTTTCCGGTCGGGGGCAGGCGGGATTAAGCCGAGGACAGACGACGGAGGACAGAGGGCAGATGACGGAGGACAGACGACAGAAGGCGGAGTAATTTGCGATTTTCGATTGACGATTTACGATTTTGAGATTGGCCCGGCTGCTTCTTCAATGCTGCTCAGGGCATAGCTGGGGCGCTGCTGTACCACTCTGCCTGCCAGAGCCAGTTCTGTGCAAAGGTCCTAAGGTCGATTAAATCAACTGTACCGGTATTATCAAAATCGCTACCGCCGCACGATTTTGGTCCCCAGCATATATTATAATCCCTCCAGTAATATGCGAGGACGGCAAAATCCTGGAAATTAACTATGCCATCCCGATTCAAGTCAGAAGAGTTAGTCGTGATACGACAGAGCCAGTTTTGTACCAGGACCTTAAGGTCGCGGAGATCAATTCTAGTGCTATCATCGAAATCGCTATCGCCGCACCACTCCGGTCCCCAGCAAAACTCATCTATCCAGTATGACGCCAGGATAGCGAAGTCCTCGAAATTGACTGTTCCATCGTCATTCAAGTCGGCACGCTGACAATAGCTAAAGTAAGTTCGCGCCCAGACGCTATTGAGGTCGAAGCCGGGCATGTCTCCTCCCCCGTCCATTCCAATGACGCGTACCGCGCAAGGTACAAACGGCAGGGAAATACCGGAGATGTCAAAACTGATGTCGGTGGGCAGCGGCCCGTTGGCATCTGAAGCGGTAGCTATACCAAGGAAGTACTCCTGTCCGGCACCGTCAGTAATGAAGACACGAGCTTGTTCACCCCTTTGACCCATCTCGCGGAGGACTATATCATATCCCGGGCCATCTACGAGCTCACTACAAAAGTCCAATTCAACGGAGTGGTCTGTGGGCAAAGTAACCGCTGAGCTTTCCGACGGTGGAGGGCCAACAAGCCACTGTTCAGGAATTACCGGAACCGGATAGCGTCCATAAGCATCTATACCTGTCCAACCATCACCGTCAGGGTCATTCGCGTCGAGTAGATAACATGGATATTCGAACGCCGCCACCTGGGCTAAAACAGCGCCGCCGAGCGTGAGAACTAAAGAAATAACGGCTAATATTAGTAAGGAGACTTTTTCCATTTTTTCCCTCCGGCACAGAGCCGATTTGGGAAATATCGGTGTAGATATATCTTAAGCGGCCAAAGAAGATTATATCATTTTCCCGCCCATAATACAATAGGAAATCGCATCCGGATTAGATTAAGGTACGGCGGAAGGATAACCGAATAGAAAAAATATTGATATACGAGAGATTATTGGTAAACTTGCGGCGACAAGTATCGTATTGCGTATTGCGTATTGCGTATTGCGTATAACGCTGTGTAAAATCAGTGATAATAACAGCCAAATAAAAGACTATCAGAAGAGGTGGCGACAATAACTGATTATTCAATAAGTCCGGCAGGCGAAAAGTTCGCCATTCCGAAAGAGGATGAGTACGGTGCGGAGCTGTCGCGGATTGAGTCGCTGGTAGAAGCGGCACGCAGTGAGGGCAAAGAAATCGTCGTAGTAATGGGCGTTGGTTTTGTCGGTGCGGTTATGGCAGCTATCATCGCCGACAGTACGGACAAGAAAACGGGCAAGCCGAACAAGCTCGTCATCGGCTGCCAACGGCCGAGCACTCGAAGCTACTGGAAGATTCCACTGCTTAACCGAGGTCAGTCGCCGGTAAAGGCCGAAGACCCTGAGGTCGAGCCGATGATAGCCCGCTGCGTGCTCGAGAAAAAAACACTCGCGGCCACGTACAACAGCGACTGCCTTAAGCCGGCGGACTGCGTGGTCGTTGATGTGCAGTGCGATTATACAAAACAGGACCTCGGCAATATGCGAACCGGCAGAGCGGAGATGAGCGCACTGGAAGCAACGATAAAAACCATCGGCGAAAAGATACCGCCGAAATGCCTGACACTGATTGAGACGACGGTGGCGCCGGGGACAACGGAGTTCGTTGCCTGGCCGATTATGAAGAGGGCCTTTGCTGCGCGCGGGATAGACTCAGAGCCGCTGCTGGCACACAGCTTCGAGCGAGTTATGCCGGGAAGAAATTATGTTTCATCGATTCGGGATTTCTGGCGGGTCTGCTCCGGCTGTAATTCGGAAGCAAAAGGACGTGTCAAGAAATTCCTGCGAGAAGTGCTGAACACGGAGGAATATCCGCTGACGGTTATGGACCGGCCGATCGAATCAGAGACTACGAAAATCGTGGAGAATTCCTTCCGTGCCACTATACTGGCGTTCCTCGACGAGTGGAGCCTGTTCTCGGAGCGCAACGGTGTTGACCTGATTAAGGTCATCAAGGCAATCAAGGTCCGGCCGACGCACAGCAATATCATATTTCCAGGCCCGGGGATTGGCGGATACTGCCTGCCGAAGGATGGCGGGCTGGGGCACTGGGCATACAAGCACATTCTCGGCTTCGATGACGATATATTCAAGATAACAACAATGGCAATCGACATCAACGACACGCGCGGGCTTCACGCAGCGACACTGACAAGAGATGCACTGCGAAATATGGGTCGGCAAACAGCCGGCGCAACCATACTGCTGTGCGGAGCGAGCTATCGGCAGGATGTCGCCGACACGCGGTACAGCGGCTCGGAAATAATCGTCCGCAAACTAACCGAGATGGGTGCAGAGATGCGAGTGCACGACCCGTATCTCGAACACTGGTACGAGCTGGAAAAACAGGACAGGTATCCGGCATCGAGTCACTCTCTGGCAAGGTTTTTCCGAAATCAGGACAACCTGGCAAATATTCGCATTCAGCACGACCTTGCTGCTGCGCTGAAGGGCGCTAAGGCGATCATACTGGCCGTGCCGCACGCACCTTACCTGCAACTTGACCCTGACAAAATAGTTGAATGGGCAGGGAGACCTTTGGCGGTGGTCGATTGCTTCGGCATACTGGACGACGAGAAAATCCGCCGGTATTTCGAACTCGGCTGCGAAGTAAAAGCTTTAGGCCGAGGACACATCCAGCGAATAAAAGAAGAAGTGAGGAGAAAGGTAGTGAGCTAAAGTGCCTAAAGTTATGGATTATTTTTTTCACTTTAGGCACTTTAGTTCACTTTAGGCACTTTTCAATATGGATCTAAAGAGCAAACGAATAGCTGTTTTGGCGCCGGTGGCGTGGCGGACGCCTCCGCGGGCCTACGGGGCGTGGGAAACGGTGGCCAGTAATATTACAGAAGGCCTGGTGGCCCGCGGGTGGAAAAACGTAACGCTGTTTGCCACGAAAGAATCCATAACCGGCGCAAGACTTGAAGCAATTATTGAAAAAGGTTACGAAGAAGACAAGAGCCAAATTCCGAAGGTCTCTGAGTGCCTGCATATTTCCAAGGTGATGGAACGGGCGGATGAGTTTGACCTGATTCATAACAATTTCGATTATCTGCCTTTAACGTATCTTCCGTTTATAAAAACCCCGATGCTGACTACCATCCACGGATTTTCCTCGCCGGATATACTGCGGGTTTACCACGAGCACAAAGACACTTATTATGTTTCCATCAGCGATTCCGACCGCGACAAGGATTTGCCCTATCTTGCAACAGTTTATAACGGGATTGATCTTTCAAATATAACTTTCCGGCCAACTCCCGGTGATATGCTTGTTCATTACGGGCGCATACACATGGACAAGGGAACACATTTGGCCATTGAGGTGGCGAAAAAAATCGGCAGAGACCTGATAATAGCCGGCATAATTCAAGACCAGGAGTACTTCGACAATTCTTTAAAGCCGCACATCAATGATTCATCGATTCAGTACATCGGCCCGGTCAATCCGGTGCAGCGTGATGCGCTACTTAAAGAAGCTTCTGCGGTTCTGCACCTTAACACAATTCCGGAACGATTCGGCCTGGTGCTGGCCGAGTCGAATGCTGCGGGCGTGCCGGTAATCGCAATGGATTTAGGCTCGTGCCGCGAGGTCATTGCAGATAAGCAAACCGGCTATCTGGTCAACGGAGTCGATGAAGCAGTAGAAGCCGTCGGCAAGATAGAGCAGATAGACCGTAAGAAATGCCGACAACGCGTGGAGGAGAATTTCAGTATCGACAAGATGGTCCAGGGCTACGAAAAGGTGTACGAGGAAATCTTTCGCCGGGAAGCTCAAAAGAAAAACCTGTCAGGGAGATAACGAATGACGAAAGAATTTGTTACACGCTACAAGGGCAACCCAATACTCACAAAGGACGATGTCCCTTATCCGGTGGAGACAGTTCATAATGCCGGCGTTACGAAATTCGACGGCAGATACATAATGCTGTTTCGCTCGCACCTGGCTACGGGGCGGTCCATAATCGGGCTGGCTGAAAGTGACGATGGCTTCAATTTTACTGCGCGGCCTGAGCCATTTATGGTGCCAAGTAAAGAGCGGGAATTCTCCGAATATGAGGAGTACGGCGTTGAGGACCCGCGCATTACACACATAGAAGGCGACTATTACATAACATACAACGCATATTCGGCGCACGGAGTTCGCACCGGTTTAGCCAAAACAACCGATTTTAAATCCGTCGAAAGGGTGGCGTTTATCACCCAGGCCGACTGCCGAAATACCGTAATTTTCCCGGAAAAAATCAACGGCAGATATGTCAGACTTGACCGGCCTCATTCGGATATGAATCCGTGGTCAATCTGGATTAGCTATTCGCCGGATTTGCGTTACTGGGGCGATTCGAGACTGGTAATGAAGCCCACAGCTTATCACTGGGACGCGACGAAAATCGGCCCGGGTGCTCCACCTATTCGCACCGATAAGGGGTGGTTGAGTATCTATCACGGCGTTTTTGCGACAATGGACGGCCACGTTTATCGGCTCGGGGTCGCTTTGCACAAGCTCGATGACCCGGCGGAGATTCTTGGCGTTGGTGACCGCTGGATTTTACAGCCGGAGGACGAGTGGGAAGTCGTCGGCTACGTACATAACGTAGTCTTCACCTGCGGTGCTGTGCCGGAGGAAGATGGGACATTGAAGTTGTACTGGGGCGGAGCCGACAAGGTAATGTGCGCCGGAACAGCCGTTATCGACGACCTTGTAGAACTCTGTCTGACCGATTCAAGACCGCCAATTTAAGATTTTGATAAACAAACGAGTGTGCAATCGTTCTTGTCAAGCGCTGGAAGCGGTCCGCAGTGGGGCGTTTCTTTGCCACACAAGCCTTTTTTGGTCAACAAATTTTCCCCAGATTACGAAAAAAGTCAGATAATTTTCTTGATTCTGTCGGGCCTTTGTGATAGTTTTATTGTGGAGAAATTCTAACTATTCAAGGAGTACAGGTCATGAAAACGAGAACTGTTTTTACCATCCTTTTGACGTTAATAATACCGCTTTTTGCGTATGGCAACAACGTTAATAATCCGTCTATGGAAGGCGCTTTCATTTTACAGGCTCCGGGCTATGTAGCAGAATACTGGTCAGATTTTGGCTCAGGCAGTGGTTCCTACGCTCAGGGTAGCTATGCACACGATGGGAGCAAGAGCCAACAGATTAGTTGGGATGGGTTGGGTTACGAGTCTTTTGGTCCAGACGGTATCTATCAGCAAATCAGTTCTTTGCAGCCAGGTCAAAGCTACCGTGTTTCAGTCTGGTTCAAGTTCCGCTTTGAGGCAATGCTGATGATGGGATGGGCTAGTGGTGAGATGACCTTTGGCGTTGGAATCGACCCAAACGGCGGAACTGACCCCGCTATGGTCGATAATTGGGACGAGGTTACAGATTACGGGTATGAGTACTATGAAGGTCCCTGGCTTAATGTCGTAACATTTTTTTCACCTAACGACACAACAGCGACCCTTTTCATTAAGGCCAGCGGCTACGGAGATGCAATGGATGAGGTCATGCCAGGATATCCTGAACCAGCTTATTGGGATGCTTACTGCTACATAGATGATGTGGTGGTTACCCTGGCAGAAATAGGAGATGCCAGTACGGTCGAAGCAACATCGCCAGTACCGGCCAACGGGGCCAATCACAGTGAAATTACGATTACCGTTCTGGACACGAACGGAGACCCTATCCCAGGTATCCCAGCGTCCGAGATCACCGTTAATTGTACCGGAAGCGGCAACACTATAATCGGGCCTGACCAGCCGACGGATGGCAATGGCCGAACAACGGCAAAAATTACAAGCACCGTGGCCGAAACCAAGACTGTAAGCGCTGCTGTTTCAGGCACACTTCTTTCCGATACCGCCCTCGTAGAATTTGGCCCTGCCTATTTCGGACCGGAATGGCATGTCGATGCTTCCAACACCGGCTACGGCAACGGGTCACCTGAATACCCATTTAGAACCATATCGGATGCAATTATTCCTGCACAGGATGGTGATACAGTTGTAGTCCAGCAGGGCATCTATTACGAAAATGTCGATTTCTCAGGAAGGGCAATTACCATTCGCAACACAAACCCTGAAGATTGGTCTATCGTCAAAGCAACAGTAATCGATGCCAACGGCAGCGGTTCGGCGGTATCATTCAACAACAACGAAAACCGCGATTCTGTTATTAGCGGGTTTACCATAACCGGCGGCAACACCTCGTATGGCGGCGGGATATATTGCAAGGGGTCTCCTATTATTACGAATAATATTATCACTGACAACATAGCAAGTTCGGGTGGTGGTGGAGTTTACGGCTATAACAGCACTTATTATCGACCAAGAATCCATAACAACATTATCGCTAATAACTTAGCTGCTTATGGTGCAGGAGTTCAGTGTCGTTATGGCATTATTGCCAATTGTTTTATCACTAGTAACTCAACTACCTCTTCGTATGGTGATGGGGCTGGCTTATATGATTGTGACGGAACCATAGTGAACTGCACTATTACAGCTAATAATGCCAATGATGATGGAGGTGGTCTCTACATTTGTAATGGTACTATCAAAAACTGTATCATCTGGAACAATACTGCCGGTGGCGATGGCAATCAACTATATTCCTGCTCTGACCCAACATACAGTTGCATTCAAGACTGGTCCGGTGGTGGCGTTGGAAATATAAGCTATGACCCGCTATTTGCTGATGCTAACAGTGGTGACTATCACTTACTCTCTGCCGCTGGCAGATGGGACCCATCGTTGGGTGACTGGGTTATTGATGTTGCTACAAGCCCGTGTATAGATGGCGGCGATCCTTTAAGTCGGCTCGGCATTGAACTTAATCCAAACGGTGGCAGAATCAATATGGGCTTCTATGGAGGAACAATCGAAGCAAGCAAGTCAACATCTGGCATAGTTGAAACTGTATGCACAGAGTATCCAGCTACGGATTTCAATAAAGACTGCAAAGTTGATTTTGAGGATTTCGCAGTATTTGCTTTGAGTTGGCTCGAATGCAACCTCGACCCACCAGAAGCGTGCTGGTAATACTTCGAACTTTATGAGCGGCGAGAGCGCTTGTCCATAAGGAGGATGATTTTTTCGTGTTTTTCCGGCGAGAGGGCTTCTTTTAATATCCTGTGAATGTCCCGCATTGGAGTTCGCTGCGTTATGTGCGTGATAATAATGTGCTCGTTCTGCAGCTTTCCGATTAGCTCTGCAAACTCGTTGATGTGCATGTGTCTGCCGGCTTCCGCCCTTCCGGAATGCTCGGTCTCGTAGAACGTGCACTCGGCGATTAAAATTTTGCTCTCAACAATGTATTTCAATTGCGAAAAATCAACATACTGTGTGTCGCCAAGGTAGGTAACAATTGGAATCTCAAGGGGGTAATCAATTTCGATTCCCTGCTTTTTCAATTCAACGATTTGGGGGCTCGTAAGCCCGGCGTATTCGGGCTTAATTTTTTTTCGCTTCTCGATTACGGTGTAGCCGACAGCGCCCTTGCTGTGCTTTGTTGGGAATACCCTGGTAAAGAGGTTCGGCTTTATCCGGTATTCGTCGCCTGGTTTTACGCCGACGAGATTAGCTGGTATTTGGCTGCCGTCCAGGCGAGTCCAGGCGTCGATAACTTCCCTTATGGGGCCCAGTAGATTCTGAGGAGCCAAAATCGTGCCCGGAGACTGCCCGCAGAAATTCCGGTGCGACAGATAATAGGCAATACCGGCAGCGTGGTCCATATGGCCGTGCGTGAGCAAAACATTGTTTATGGAAATAACCTGGTCAGGGGCCTTGCCGATATCGAAGCAAACGTCCAACTGGGGCATTGCAACGACGGTTTCCTCAGCGGCGACCGAATAGCCGATGATTTCCAGGCCGTCTATCTTGATACGTGCTAAATTGTGGCTGGCCATTTTCTCGTATTGCGTAAATCATATTGCGTATTGCGTTGTGCTTGACGACAACAGCTAATTGAAAATAGTAGACGGGTTGTGCGTTTATGTCAATTTGTTTTTGACATTTATCGAGAATCGTGTATCGTGAATGGAACTACGAGGTACGAATATGCCTGATAAGCGAACACATAGAGGGCCTCATCCGGCAGATGCGAAATTGTTTGCTGCCGACAGAATTTGCGATTTGCGAGCGGCGCTTGCCGACTTTTCACTTTTGCTGACAAAGGGTTATGCCGAAAAAAGCGCTCTAAAATTAGTTGGGGACAGGCGCTCACTTACAGAAAGGCAAAGATTGGCCATTATGCGCAGTGCCTGCTCCGATGAGCAGCTCAGCTCTCGAAATCAGCGTTGCGTTGCAATAGAAAATCTTGCTGGTCAGCCAATCGCCATCGACGGTTACAATGTATTGATAACGATTGAGGCGGCGATGAGCGGCGGGGTAATTTTTAAGGGCCGAGACGGCTGCTTCCGGGACCTGGCAAGCATACACGGAACATACCGGAAAGTTACTGAAACAATACCGGCGGTGCGGCTGATAGGGGAGTTCCTGGGCGAAATCGGCGTGGCCGAAGCCCTGTGGCTGCTGGACAGTCCGGTCTCCAACAGCGGGCGATTAAAAACGCTAATCGGTGAACTGTCGCGGGAAAGCAATTGGAACTGGGAGATTGAACTTCTGCTAAGCCCTGATGCCGCACTGAAAAAAACCGCTGCTGTTGTAGTTAGCAGTGACAGCGTTGTTCTGGACAGGTGCAAGAGGTGGGTCAATCTGGCGACAGAGATAATAAAGAAGAAGCTGTCCTCTGCCAGAGTGATAGATTTATCCGGTTCCGGGTAACTTCAAGAGTTTATTTGTTCTGAATCAGTCTGACGATTGTCTCAAGGTCGATTTGCTCAAGAGAGTCGCAAACTAAATCAGCTTCGGAAAGATTTGCAGCGTTTGTGGAATTTGTTACGGCGATACACTTAGCGCCGGCGGCTTTAGCGGCCTGGACGCCGTTGGGAGCGTCCTCTATTACAACGCAATTTGCCGATTCAATGCCCATACGTTCGGCGGCAAGCAGGAAAAGCTCGGGGTGTGGCTTTTTGTTCTTAACGTCGCTGCCGGTGATGTAAACCATCTCTTGGTATGGAACTCCTGCGGCATCCAGAACGGCGCGGGATTTTTCGAGCGTGCCGGAGGTTGCGATAGCCATTCGAAAGTCCTGGATTTGCATTGCCTTTTCCATCAATTCCAGTACGCCGGGGAATGGAGGTAGCGGTTCTTCGCTGAGAACATTGAGGAAGTATTCCTGTCGCAATTGCGTTGCTTTCTCGACCTGCTCTTCGGTCAGCTCCAGGCCGTGAACTCTGGCGGCAGCTTTGACGTATTCTGCCGCTCCCCTGCCGAGGCCCGCCTCAAAATCCTCGCGCTTAACACCATTTACGCCAAACAAGTCCTCGAAAACCTCGATGGAAGCTCTTGCATTAACTGCCTCGGTGTCGGCAATTACGCCGTCAACGTCAAAAATCAAACCATACGGCTTACCCATAGTTTTCAGCGTATAGCGTATAGCGTTTAGTTTTTCAACCTTTATCTACGTACTCTGCAAAAAAGGATTCGGGACGGTTGCAATTTTGCTGCGGATTTGATATTCTGGTGGAGTTGAAGCCTGGCAGACACATCAGGGTGGCTGAAGGTTGCAAGTGGAAATATCGGTCAAAATATCGAAAGGAGAACAATGAAAATGGGTAAGCCAATCATCAAGAATGTTTTGCTGTGTGTCATTGGAATTGGCCTATTTGCCGGTGTGGTTGATGCTGAGCCGGCGAAGAGGGCGCAGCCGAAGCGGGTCCGGCCAGGGCTGAGTGTGCCGGAAGTTTCGAGGGACAAGGTGATATGCTTTGCGCTTTATACGGTGCACAAAAATATTATGAAGCTGACGGCGCAGTTGTATCCGCTGAAAGAAGGCGAGGACAGGAAGGTCCGGCTGGAGATCAAAGAGGGCAGGAAGTGGAAACAGATTGCCCAAACAGATGTTATCGAGCAGGGCTGGACGGCAGCATTCCGGGTGGAGAAGTGGGATTCGACGAAGGACGTTGAGTATCGCGTGGCGCACGGCAAAGAAGCTTTTTATACGGGGACGATTAAGAAGGACCCGGTGGACAAGGATGTGATAACTATGTTTGCTTTTACGGGCAATTCGATTAACCCTTCGCACGGCGGAGATATACCAAAAACCGATATAGTTGCGAACATCAAGAAAGTAAAGCCCGACCTTTTGTTTTTCTCCGGGGACCAGGTGTACGACCATAACAGGCATTACGCGGCGTGGCTGAAGTTCGGCAGGGACTTTGGCGATGCCATTCGCAACATACCGACGGTAACGATTCCGGATGATCACGACGTGGGTCAGGCCAATCTGTGGGGCGCGGGCGGAAAGAAATCCAATACCGGCGCAGGCAATGACGGGGGATATTTTAAGACTGTGGAGTATGTCAAGGAGGTCGAGCGGGCACAGACAAGCCATCTTCCCGACCCATACGAGCCGACGCCTATCGAGCGGGGTATCGGGGTTTATTACACGTCGCTGACGGTGGGGGGGATAAGTTTTGCGATTATCGAGGACCGGAAGTTCAAGTCGGGCCCGAAGGGACTGGTTCCGAAGCAGGGGCCTCGGCCGGACCATATTTTGAATCCTGAATATGATCCGAAGAGTGTGGACGTGGCGGGCGCGACGCTTTTAGGGCAGCGGCAGCTGGAGTTTCTGCGGGACTGGGCTGCCGACTGGCGGGGCGCTCAAATGAAGGCGGTACTGTCACAGACGATATTCTGCGGCGGCGCGCATATTCACGGCGGCACGAAGAACCGTCTTCACGCGGATATGGACTCGAACGGCTGGCCCCAGACCGGGCGCAACAAGGCAATCGGCGAGATACGAAAGGCATTTGCCATTCATATTGCGGGCGATCAGCACCTTGCGACAATCTTTCACCACGGCATAGACGACTGGAACGACTCGTGCTGGTCGTTCTGCGTGCCTTCGATTGCGAACCTGTATCTGCGGTGGTGGAGGCCGCTCGAGCCGGGCAAGAACCGTGAGCGCGGTGCGCCGGAATATACGGGGGAATTTCTTGACGGCTTCGGGAACAAGGTGACATTATTGGCCGTTGCTAATCCGAGCCCGGAACGGAACGGCGGCAACAGGCTGACGACGCGGGCAGCGGGTTTCGGTGTTGTGAAGTTCAACAAGAAGAAGCGGGAGATCACTATAGAATGCTGGCCGAGGAACGTGGACATTACAGACCGGAAGACGAAGCAGTACCCGGGCTGGCCGAGGACTATTAAGCAGGAAAACAACTACGCCCGCAAGGCCGCGGCTTATCTGCCGAGCATCAAGGTCAGCGGGATGAGGGACCCGGTGGTGCAGGTGATTGATGAGCCCGGCGGCGAAATCGTCTATACGCTGCGCATCAAAGGCACATCGTTTCGTCCGAAGGTATTCAAGGCCGGCACATATACCATCAACGTCGGGGAACCGGACACCGGAAAGATGAAGACCTTAAAGAACGTGCAATCGATGACTTCGGACAAGAGCCGGACGATAAAGGTGAGTTTGTGAAGAGAAGGTTGTTGTAAATGGTCGTGATATTTCGAAGGCCGTGGGCCCAGCAACAAGGACCCACGGCCCACCAGTGTTACATATACGCCCCCCCTCTCAAAGACTTATCACGTATACGTATTTACGTTAGCAATTAAGAGTACTGCACCAGGAGCGGCTTCGTTACTGCTCAGCCGTCAGTTTAAGACTTCCTGTCATTATACTTTTGTTTTATGAATCTGCCCGCATGGCTGGCAACATCCTTACCAAAATCAAGACACTTCCGCATCCCTGTATTAAAAGATTTTGCGAATTCATCTGATTTTACTGCTGAGTATGCAAAGGTTTTTTTACGGGCCTGACGAGTCTGATTCTCAGGCACAGGCGCCAAAGTATAAATTGCAGTTGCAAAGCCGGCAAAATAGATTATCAGTAAAAATACAAGTTTGCCTCTCCAAGTCTTCATTAGAAGTTTCTCCCTTCCGAAAGAAGCGTTTTTATCGGCCGTTCTCTCCGCCGGCCTTTGATATTCGCCTCTACTAAATTTTAAGATAAAAAACTACAGATGCCAAACAAAAAGCTGCGACAATGTTATTTATTGTCAGTATTCGCTGCACAATGAACAGTATAGAATCCCTCCCACGGAAAGCTGTTTTCTATCAGATACAATTGTCTATCATTCGTGATTGCTCCTCCAAATAAACTTTAACACAAAAACCGCCCTGGTCAAGCGGCTGGCAGATTTTTATCCAAAATTTCTTTCAATGTCCCGCAGACAATTGCCGTCTCATCTTCGGTCAGATTATTATAAAACGGCAAAGCGATAGTTCTCTCAGAGACGGATTCGGCAACAGGAAAATCGCCCTTCTTATAGCCAAATTGCCCGGCCATAAACGGCTGCAGATGGACGGGGGAGAAATAATTGCCGACCTGAATGTTCCGGCTTCTCATTGCTTCCAGAACGATGTCGCGCTGCCGGCGGGTAAAGCTGTCTGCAAGGCGGAGCACAAAGACAAACCAGCTTATATCACAGCCGGCCGGCTCGGCGGGCACTATGAGTCTGTCATCGTCAGCCAACATTTCCTGATACCATTTTACAACCTGGCGGCGTCTGGCCTTGAACTGCTCAATTCTCGAAAGCTGGACAATGCCAAGAGCACAATTGATGTCACTGAGGCGGAAGTTATATCCCAGCCGTTCGTGATTGAGCCAACCGCCATTCTTGCCCCTGCCCTGATTGCGAAGCGATATGCACATATCCGCCAAATCATCTTCGTCGGTCAAAATCATTCCGCCCTCTCCGGTGGTTATCTGCTTATTGGGATAAAAGCCAAATACGCTCATCCTGCCGAATGTCCCGACCTTTTTTCCATTTAACGCCGAGCCCAGCGCTTCACAACCATCTTCGATTACCATCAGGTTGTGTTTTTGAGCAATTTCACAGACGTTATCAAGACCGGCAGGGCTGCCGAAAACCTCTACCGGCAGAATGGCTTTTGTCGCGGGGGTAATCCTGGGTTCGATTTTTGCAGGGTCGATATTCAAAGTTGCCGGGTCAATATCCACAAAGACGGGCGTAGCTCCGGCCATCATAATAGAAGTTGCAGAAGCAATGAAAGTAAAGGGGGTAGTAATGACCTCATCGCCCTGCCCAATCCCCAGCGTCAACATACACAAGAACAGGCCGCTGGTCCCACTATTGACAGCGACAGCCCGCTTTATGCCGATGTAGTCAGCGAAAGCGTGCTCAAATTCGACCAGTTTGGGTCCAAGCGAAAGACTGGGGCTGCGAAGGACGGCACAGACCGCCTCGATTTCCTTCTCGGTGATATCCGGCCGAGACAAATATATCCACATAAGAAAACCTCTCCGTCAATCAGTGAATTGTGCCCGGTGTCCCGTGACGCGAACGAGCCACGAGCATTGTACCGCCTGCGACCGATAAATCAAAAACATTTTTATACGCCGGCACAATCGTCATTCTCGTCGCCGCCGCTGCGGTGGCAGCAATCTTGGGCGGCAATGACCTAAAAAGAGTATGAAACCAGAAGCAGTTATGGGACGTGGTACTTTAAAGGTAGCCGTTTATCAGGCGTAAAGCTGGAAATTGCAATTTCTATGTTAAACGTCCTCTGATTTAAGGCCGAATAGAAGCACGGTGTAAATACATAGTGACGGGAATGAAAAAATGGCAAAAGGAAAGAACGTCCTGACGACGGGCGACGTAGCCAGGATTTGCAATGTCGCCCCTCGAACAGTCTCGAAGTGGTTTGACAGCGGCCAATTGAAAGGTTATCGCATACCCGGCAGCAAAGACCGGCGAATACCCGTCAGCGAGCTAATTCGCTTTATGAAAGCGCATAATATGCCCGCGACAATGTTTCCGGTCGGCAAAATCCGGGTCCTTGTAGTGGACAGCAACGCCGATGCGGCCTCGTCTTTAGCCGATACTTTGCGCACCAAGGCCGATTACGAAGTTGAAACCGTGCGGAGCAGTTTTGAGAGCGGGGTAGTCGCCCAGAAATTTGCTCCACATGTTCTATTGGTAAGCCTTTTAGCTGAAGGCATAGACGCGACAGGCATTTGCAAAAGCATCCGTGCCAACGAGGATTTGCAGACCATCAAAATTATAGCTCTTGCGAACCAGTTAAGCGATTCCGAGTCTGCCGCCCTGCTGCAGAAGGGCTTTGACGGCTATATATCCAACGCCGGTAATGCCGACGAAGTTATCAAGAAGATTGAAGAAGCAACGGCGATTATCTATTAGCAAATACCGATTTGCTCTCCACCATAAACCAATAAAGAAAGGCCGGTTTTGAGACCGGCCTTTTTCGTGCGAGGGCCAATTTTGGGCTGCAGCCCCTAATTTTTGTCTGAAAAATCCTTCATCCAATCCGGCCAGCCACCCGACCAGCCGCTTGTGTCGAACTCGCGATGCCACTTCAGCTTCCACAATTCCTTGAGTCCAATTTTTCTGACGGACCAATCCAAAAAACCGCCATTTATACACCCATTGTGCCGGTCGATGCAGAAATGATGCATTTCCGCTTTATAGCCGCTCCACTCACCATTTTTCTCAGGAGGTTCGATGCGGACATTGCCAATACCGTAGGCGGGGCCTCCTCCCCTCCACATGCTGTCCAAAAACACCGGTATATTGGCTACGCCTCTAACGCTAATCGTCCTCCAGTTCCATTCAGTGGGACGTCCCTGGATTTTCTCATAACGTGCCGGTGGATTATAAAGCCAGTTATTCATCCCATAGCTGCATCGTTCACGACCCACGGGGTCTCCCAAAGCTGCTCCCATCTCGTAAGTCGCAAACGGACCGCCATACTCTTTCCCAGGCAGCGGTTTTGTAGCCATCGGGCAGAGGAGCAACTTTTTGCGCCTTCTTGTATCTACGTACGGGCGCAATACTCTTATCCACTCCCCACGAGCCCACCCAGTATTGCCCGGCCTCGGAGCCGACGTAGCGGTAATACCTGAACTGAAAGAGTCCTCGTAGTCACCGGCATACATCAACCAGTAAAGGCCCCATTGGTGGAGGTTGGACTTACAAACGGCATCTTTGCCCTGCTCCTTGGCCCTCTTCAGTGCCGGCATCAATATCGCCATCAATAACGCAATAATGGCAATCACCACCAAGAGTTCTACTAACGTAAAGGCCGTTAGAAATCTTTTACCTGCCCGATTAGAAATCTTTATTTGGGTTCCCACAAGGCGGGGTCCCTCTAACTGGGTAAACGCTCTTGGTTTGTCCGTAATGATAGTTTTTCCGTCCCTGCTCATTACCTGATTCCCCAGCTCAAGTACACTACTGTCTGCTAAAAACAGCTTCCCTACCTGCCCGGCGAATAAAAATCAATAACTACAAAAATATGCTGGTTAAGGTTTAATCCGGCAATTTCCCCCACGCAGCTCTCCGCGCCCTGTATATATCCACATCGTCCGGACGCACCTTATGCTTCCACTCCCCCGTGTTGTTCACGTTAAATGTACGCGTGTCCGGGTTTTTCCACTTCCAGTATTCACTGTGTCCATCTACAAAGGACCAGTTCGCCCCGTTGCCGTGCCGGAGTGGGGGCTCATCCCACCATGCGTTTTCGTCATACTCAACACTCCAGCCACCCATGGGCGTGGCCCCGCTATCATCGACAAAAACGCACCTCTCGGCCGCCCTTTTAATCTCCATTCTCATTTTAATCATCTGCCCACCATGAGGGACACAATTCATAGCATCAACCACGGAGTACGTGCGTACCTCTCCCATGTAGGCGACCGGGCACCTGTAAAGTTTTACGTTCTTGGCATACGGAAATAGCGCTCCGTTCATGATAGCAGTTTTTTGGTCCGGAACACTAACATCGCCCCTGGGCCAATCCTTGAGTACCCAGGGAGTCTCGTTATAATGTGAGTTGTTAAATGGACGACCAGGGTTGTACATTGCAGTGTACTCTCGCGCATCGCCGTTAACAATCATGCCATCGTTCTCATCTGCATACAAAATCCAGGCAAGCATCAACTGCTTGAGATTGCTAAGGCAAACCGCCCGCTTGCCCTGCTCCTTGGCCAGCTTCAGTGCCGGCATCAATATCGCCATCAATATCGCAATAATGGCAATCACGACCAAAAGCTCTACTAACGTAAACCCCGTTAGAAATCCTTTAGGTACACGATTAGAAATCTTTCGATTACGAATCTTTATTTCTAACGGGGTAAAGGCCTTTCGTTTGTCCATAATGACGGCCTTTTTTTCTGTTTCTCAAATAAATTTTCAAAAATTACTGCTCATCTCTGGGGCGTTGTTATTTTACCATACAACCCTCCCCTCCCCCAGCAATCCCAAAATAGCTTATTTGCCTGCCCGGCGAACAAAAATCAATAAGCACAAAAATATGACGATTATTAGGGTATATACCCCAATTTCCCCCAGGCCGCTTTCTGCACGTTGTGCAAATCCTCATTGCCCGGCGAAGCAATGTTACCGCCACTGTCTGTTGTGTACGTGCGCTGGTCTTTCCACTTCCAGTATTTACTGTGTCCATCTGCAAAAGCCCAGGTCGCCCCGTCGCCGTGCTGGACTGGAGGCGGGTTCTGCCACTTTTCCTGCCCATAATAAACGCTCCACCCGCCCCTCGGAGCGGTCACTCTATCATCGACAAAAACGAACCTCTCGACCGCCCTTTTAATCTGCATTCTTTTTTTCAACATCTGCCCGCCATCGAAATCGTTATAATTCATAGCGTCAACCACGGAGTACGTGCGTAAAACTGCCGGACTACTGCTCGTGCAGTGGTAAAGCTTTATGTTCAAACAATACGGCCATAGCGCTCCGGCCCGGATAGCATCTTTTTGCTCCGGGACACTTTTCCTTGTCGTGGCATTGGCCCAATCTTGTTCTGCCCAGGGGATCTCATCAGGATGCTTACCATCGTACTGACGTACATCGCCTCGAACGAGCTTGTCATCGTTCTCATCTGCATATACAATCCACGCAAGCGTCAACTGCTTGAGATTGTTAAGGCAAACGGCCCGCTTACCCTGCTCCCTGGCGAGCTGCAGTGCGGGCATCAATACCGCCATCAATACCGCAATAATGGCAATCACCACCAAAAGTTCTACTAACGTAAAGGCCTGTCGTTTGTCCATAATGATACCCTTTCCTTCTGTTTCTAAAATAAATTCTCAAAAATTACTGCTTATCTCTGCAACTTAGTTATTTTACCATATAACCCTCCGTGATTCAAGCAATAAACGGTTATTTTTAAATTCTTTATGCCGCCGAACAAAAACCAATAATCACAAAAAGTCAGGCCCATCAATGAGCTGGATTATACCCTAATTTTCCCCACGTAGCCTTCTGCATCTTGTAGAGGTCCTGGAAACCGTCGCTCGTTTCGGGAGTCCAGTCGCCTTTGTGGACGCGCACGACGCTTTTGCCACGTTTTACCGTGTCGCTGCCTTTCCACTTCCAGTATTCGCTGTGTCCGTCTGCAAAAGAGACGCTTGTGCCGTCGGCGTGTCTGACAGGAGGGTCATCCCACCATCGCTCTTCGCCACCATAGTGAACAGCAAACGCATCGGGAGATACCCAGCCTTCGTCAATAAAAACGAGTCTATGGGCCGGTGCCGGGTTGCGAATCTCGCTCCTATTCTTGATGTATGCGCCAGGTACTCCTTGAACGTCGCTATGACAAATAGCATTCATAGAAAACATTATAGCGTACGTCAGCATCTCTCCCTGATAACCTGTGGGGCAGCGGTAGAGCTTTACGTTCAAACAATATGGCCATAGTGCTCCGTCTTTTATCCCGTCTTTCTGCTCGTTCACCGGTAATTGTCCTCCGCTCGCCCAGTCAGAAGCGTAACACTTGAGTACCCAGGCCCGTTCGTCTGCGTGGCCGAATAATGTGTTATAAGGGGGCCCGTAGCCTGCGGCGCCGTTAACAAGCATGTCATCGTTATCATCTGCATACAAAATCCAGGCAAGCATCAACTGCTTGAGATTGCTAAGGCAAACGGCGCGTTTGCCCTGCTCCTTGGCCAGCTTCAGTGCCGGCATCAATATCGCCATCAATATCGCAATAATGGCAATCACCACCAAAAGTTCTACTAATGTAAACCCCGTTAGAAATCCTTTAGGTACACGATTAGAAATCTTTCGATTACGAATCTTTATTTCTAACGGGGTAAAGGCCTTACGTTTGTCCATAATGATGGTTTTTCCTTGCCCTTCAAGAATAGATTTTCAAATTTGCTCTCAAATATAAACCCATAAAAGAAGACCAACCTCCCCTCCCCCAACAATCCCAAAAATAGCTTATTTGCCCCCCGCCGAACAAAAATCAACAAGCACAAAAAATATATGTATTATGGCTGCGACTGTGGTGTATACCGTACTACCAATTCCCGGCCTTCGAGCCCCACGATTCCTTCTGCGCCCTGCGAAGGTCCTCATTGCCATCCTGGTCAGGGTAGGGACTAGAACTAGAAAAAGCGTCACCGTTTTGCAGTGCCCAGATGCCATACTTGACTGTACGCGGGTCTTTCATCTTCCAGTATTCGCTGCGCCCGTCTGCATAAGAGACGGTGGTCCCCTTACCGTGCCGGATTGGCGGCGGGTCCCACCATTCCGCATGGTCAGCATAATTGGTCCAAGCACCCAGGTGAGCATCACCTGCCCCGCCGTCGTCAATAAAAACTAACATGCGGAACGGGTTGGTAATCTCGTCTCTCATTTTAAACATTATCCGAACCGCGTCCCAGTCCTTAGCATTCATAGAATCAAGCATAGAGTAGGTGCGCAGCTCTCCCGGATAACCGGTCGGGCACTTGTAAAGTTTTATGTTCAAGCAATATGGAAAGAGCGCTCCGTTTAAGATAGCATCTCTTTTCTTTTCCATGACATTAGGCGGCGATAAGCGCCAATCTCTGAGTACCCAGGGAGTCTCATTATAATGCCCACCACCCTTCGCGTACATCCGCTGGTCTGGCCAGCCGTACTCTGCCGAATCGCCGCAAACAAGACTGCCATTGTTCTCATCTGCATACATAATCCAGGCAAGCATCAACTGCCTGAGATTGCTAAGGCAAACGGCGCGCTTTCCCTGCTCCTTGGCCAGTTTCAGTGTCGGCATCAATATCGCCATCAATATCGCAATAATGGCAATCACAACCAAAAGTTCTACTAACGTAAACCCCGTTAGAAATCCTTTAGGTACACGATTAGAAATCTTTCGATTACGAATCTTTATTTCTAACGGGGTAAAGGCCTTACGTTTGTCCATAATGATACCCTTTTCTTCCGCTTCTAAAATAAATATTCAAAAATTCCTGCTTATCTCTGTATTTTTGGTTATTTTACCATACAACCATCCACATTTCAAGCAATAAATGGCTTTTTTAAGCCGGCTATGATACTGCTCATTTTGCTTTCTTCTGCAGCATCCGGGACAGCAGTTCTATCGACTCTTCGGCACTGACTGCCTCTGTACTCAAATCGGCAAAGATTACCCTGTACCTGCCATCGGAAAGTTTCCATTGCACCAGCACTGCCTCACTATCCTTGGGGTCGATGCTATCGCCGTAATACCAAACCTGCTTGCCCTGCTCAGCCAAAGACTCGTATTTTGACCTGCCAACCGACACGTTGCTTCTGCCGAGCCCCATCCAGCTCCGCCAATACTTTATGTCTTCGTATATACCCCCGCCTGTCGCATCCCGGCCGCCAAGGAAGTGTGCACACAAAACTGTTATTATAATTATGACCGCTGCAGCGGTTAGCTTATTTATCCTCAAATCTATCAGGATATTGATAGTATCCATCCCGCCTTTGCGCGTGATAAGCCTGTGCGGAATCTGGTCCTTTATATCTTGAGCAAAACGGGGACGAACCGGCCCTGATGCCGTATCTGCCAATTCACTCAATAATTTTTTTAGCTTTTCTTCTTTCATCACAATTCTGCCTTTTCGGAAATAACCTGCTTTCTTAAAGCTTTTAATGCTCTGTTGAGTCGGCTTTTGAAAGTGCCTTGGGTTACGCCTGCCACCTGGGCAGCTTCGGAAATAGTCAAGTGCTGCATATAATGTAAAACAACCACCTGCCTCAATTTTGCGGGCAGCCTTACAACAGCATTTTTCAACCGGCCGAGCTGCTCATAATCTTCAATTTTGTCAGACTCGGCCTTGCTGCTCTGCGGCACATCAATCGCTTCGATACTGACCGACCTGCCGGCCTTGTGTTTGCGCCAGTACAGCCTTGAAACATTGCCTGCGATACGATACAGCCAGGCATTTAACGCTTTACCGTCTCTTAACTGGCCTATATGCTGCCAGGCCTGGAGAAAACTTTGCTGCGTCAGGTCTTCACTGACCTGGCCATTATGGCCGAGCCTCCTCATAAACAAATATATCTGCTGATAGTATATATCAACAAGCTCGGCTGCTGCCGCACGGTTGCCGGTCCTTAGCCGAGCAGCAAGCGAATCCCGCCTTTTCTCCAAATGCTCCTGCTTGCTGTTGACGCCTGTCTGCTTACTTATAGGATGCGCAAAATCGACCTTCTGTTCCGTTAATTTTGCCTTTTTTTTCATTGTTTTAACCTTAACTTTGCTGAAAAGAGAGTATAGCTTGGAGCTGATTTTCCTGCAACGTTAAAACCTGGATAGTAAAGTATTGGGCAGAAGGAAAATAAAAGTGAGCTAAAGTGCCTAAAGTGAGCTAAAGTGCCTAAAAGTGAGCTAAAGCGCCTAAAGTGAGCTAAAGTAGAAAAATAATCCGTCCGGGCTACGGCGGGCTCCGCCCCGACGAGAACTTTAGGCACTCCAAACTTTAGGCACTTTACACTTCTCGGCACCTCTTGAACGGCTGGTTCGACTATGAGAGTGCTTTCCCCATAAGACCCTCCTCGTCGCAACAGGCGACACATCGCGACAGGACGCACTGTCGCAGCAGGAAGAAAACATTTTAGAAAATTCCTTACAAAATTTAGAGTAATCAACAGAGAAACGCCGATACGTATTATGAGCGAGCAGTTCTTCCGTAAGGAAAGTCTGGCACGTCTCAAGAAAAACTCAAAACTAAAAACTAATTACCTCCTCCCTGAGCATATTCACATTTGGTGAAGAAGCCCAAGACGCAGGGGCGAAAGAAAGCACGAAGCACGAAATTCGAAGCACGAAACAATATCGAAATTCGAATGTTCAAATTTTCAAAACTTATTGTTTCGCTCATTCGGATTTTGGTCATTTGAATTTGTTTCGGATTTCGGTATTCGATATTCGAATTTTCTTACAAAGAACCTCTCAGGTTTAAGGAGCAAATCATGCAAGGGGCAAAAAACTCAAAACTAAAAACTCAAAACTCAAAACTAATAATCCTCGGTGGCGTACTTGTTACAACTAATATTATCGGACTCGCCTGGATTCATCACAACCTGACGAAGGCCCCCAGGCCCACGGTGCGCGTGCTGTCGGCCCTTGCGTTACCCGATGCTGACAGCGCCGACCGCTTCAAGCTGGTCTTTGACCGCGCTAGCGTTTCAGAGGACCGCGTGGGCGAGGTAGAGAAGGCGGCAATCTTCAAGCTGATGCCGGCCTGGCCAGGCAAATGGATATGGTCCGCTCGTAATGAAGTTGAATATATACTGGACAAGCCTCTGCCTCCAGGCCGGGTCTTCAGGATTAACGCTACCGAAGAATTGAGAAAGAGGACGGGGAGAGTTTTGGATGGCGACAGTGAGTTCAGCTTCGAAACTACGTCGCTGGCACTGAGAAGGTGCGAGCTGGTGGCTTCGGATGAGAGAGAGATTACCTTTCGAATAGTGTTTAATCAGCCCGTCGACCCCGGTGAATTGCTTCGCCACGTCAGCTTTTATGACAAGAAGAGCTCAGCCAAGCTAGACGAGCCGGTTTGCCTCACAAAGAATCCGCAAGAGGACCTCGTAGTGCGATTTCGCCGTCCGCAATCGAATGGGTTTAGAATGGTTCTCGACGAGCGGTTAGTCGGGCATGAGGCCGAACTGGGGCTTGGCAGGCCTGTGGTTTATGAGCATCAGATTTCGCCAGGTTTTTCGCTGCTCAATGCCTATGCGGAAAGACCAGGCCTGGACGAGATTGTCTCGGTTAGACTGCGGTTTTCGCACAAGCTCAGCCGTGAGCAGGAACTTCCGAAGCTCATAGTCGAACCAGCCGTTCAAGAGGTGAGACTCCATCGTAGTTACAGAAATCTTGTGGTTAGTGGCAAATTCAAGCCGGGCAGGCGTTATACCATCGAGGTGCCCGGCACAATGCTGTCGGACGACGGACGGACTTTGGGCGAAAAGAAGTCTATAACGGTCGATATTCCCGAATACCGGCCCAGGTTGGCGTTTAAGCACCGACAGGGCATTCTCTCGCCTTTTGGTAAGCTGACGGTTGACCTGAAAGCGGTCAATATTGAAGGGATTCAGTTAAAGGGCTGGAGAGTGTACGAGAACAACCTCGTGCACCATTTGCAGGGAGCACAGCCGGAGGCCACATCACGTATTGTCCTCGACAAGACGTTCAAGCCGGCTCTGCCACACAACGAACCGCAGGAGCTGGCGTTGGACCTGGAGGGTTTACTGCCGGAACAAATGGGGGTCTATCGAATTAAAGGCAGCGCGACAAATAGAAGATGGTCCAGTGACCAGGCACTTGTAACGATAACCGACCTGGCCATCACAGCCAAGGCCGAGCGAGGCGGCTCTCTGGTTTGGGTAACTTCACTGCGAACCGGAAAACCCGTACCAGACGCCCGTGTAAAGGCCTTGACCTTCAATAACCAGACGCTGGCAACCGCGAAAACTCAAAAGAATGGAATCGCTCGACTCAGGTTCTCAGGCAGCCATCCTGATGGAAAGATGTGGGTTATCACGGCCCAGAAGGATAATGACCTCAGTTACCTGCTACCCAAAGACAACCAATGGGTGCTCAATGACATTAAGCAGGCCGGGCGACATTATGCAAGGAACTACGATGTAATGCTTTATGCCGAGCGAGGCGTTTATCGGCCCGGCGATACCATCCACCTGACCGGCGTTATTCGAGAAAATACAGGCACGGTTCCGCCCGCTTTTCCATTGGCGGTGAAGGTCGTGCGGCCCGATGGCCGGCAGGTCGCTGAACTGATTGTCAAGCGTAAAGAGAACGGCCAGGGTGTATTTCATACGGCGCTGCCCACGCGAAGTGACAGCCAGACCGGTCCCTACAGGTTCCGGGTAACGCTGCCAGGTGCGCCAGAGACTCTTGGCTCGACACAGACGCTTGTCGAAGCATTTGTACCCGTACGGATGGAGGTTAAGGCTGAGCCCACAGCCAGGCGGTTCGGCCCGAATGAGCCGCCTGTTATCCAGGTGAGTGGGCGGTATTTGTGGGACATGCCGGCGGCGAAACTGCCGGTGAGCATAAATGGTACGCTGCAGGCCATTACATTCGAGAGCAGAGAATATCCAGACTTCAAATTTGGTCCGGATATGAGCCGTAAACCCATTTCGCTGCCAAATTTGACGGACGAGCTGGATGAGAACGGCAAGGCAAAATTGGAAGTCCAGCTTCCGAAGCAGCTCCGCGCCGGGCTTTATAGAATGTGGCTTTCAGCTACTGTTACTGAGCCCGGCGGACGGTCCGTCTCCAGCAGCACATCTGTAATTGTCGACCAGTTGGACCGCCACATCGGTCTGCGATTACCGGCCGGCAGTGTAGTTCCCGTGGGCAAACCGCTGTCTCTGGACTGGGTGCTGCTGACCGGCGAAGACAAGCCGACCGCGCCGGGCCGGATGACGATGCGTCTTGTTCGCGTGGAATATGATACGGTCCTTAAGAAGGTGAATAACAGGCGGGTTTGGCAATCTGTTGAGAGAATCAAAGAAGTCGGTGCAGAGCAGGTGATGGTAACGCAGTCCGCTCGGGGACGCCTTACGGCGGAATCGAAAGGCTCCTTTGAGGTTACTTGTCCCGGTGCAGGCAGCTATCGGGTTATACTTAGCGATGAGCCCCGCCTTTCGGAAGGGCGGGACGAGCAAAGTAGTACCTCGACCCAGCTGGAGTTTTGTGCCTCGGAACGTGCCGGCGGTCCTCAAAGTCTGCCGATGAACCAACCGGAGCGTTTGGAGATAGTGACCGACAAAAAGAAGTACCTGCCCGGTCAAACGGCAAAAGTGCTGGTGCGAAGCCCGATACCGGGGGCGCTGTTGCTAACCGTCGAAACCGACCACGTGGTCGCTTTGCAAACTGCGGAAATTGTTGGCAACACCGCCGAGCTTGAGGTGCCCCTTTCTAAAGACCTCCGCGGTGCGCTGTTCCTGACTGCTGCGGTAGTTCGAGGCATTGACCCGGAGCAAAAGAGCTGGCTGCCGCACCGGGCGATGGGTATGGTCCAGGTACCTCTGGAGCATATCTCACAGCAGCTCCCCGTAGATATTAGCGCGGCGAAAAAGGTGCGACCCGGCGAAACCATTTCTATAACAGTCAATACGGGCCCGCCCAGTGACCCGAACCATCCGACATTCGTTCACCTCTGGGCCGTGGATGAGGGCATATTGCTGACAAGCGCCTATCAGACACCGGACCCGCACCAATTCTTCCTTGGTCCTCGCAGGTTGGGTGTGTCCACAGCCGACCTGTTCTTCAGACTACTTCCAGACTATCAGAGGCCCACAGGAATAACACGGATAGGCGCCGGCGGCATCAAATTCGACCCACTGCGCCGCAATCCCGTCCCCACCCGACATCGCAAAGCGGCGGTGGTCTGGCGAGAGGTTGCTGCCGTTGACAATGAGGGACGAGTTACTGCAGAGATGCAACTACCCGACCTGATTGGACAAATGCGTTTCATGGCCGTAGCTGTTGACCACGACCGTTATGGCAAGGCAGAGCAGATGCTGACATTGACGGCACCGCTGATTGTGGAAGCGACCTGGCCCCGTTTTGTTGCACCCGGCGATGAGTTCGAGGTGCCCGTCAAGCTTTTCAATTCAACGGAGCGGCCCGTAACAGTGCGAGTGGCCAGTGCCGCTGCCGGGCCGATTGAGATATCGGCCGACCCAGCTCTGGAGCACGTTGTGGTTCAGCCGGGTCAGCCAGCTACCCATTGGTTGAAGGCAAAAGCGACCGGGACAGGTCCGGTCGAAGTCCACATCGAGGCAAAAGAATTGGGAGGGACCGACGAGGGCCTGCCCCTACGCGCTCACAGCGATGCGCTATTTCCTGTACGCCCTGCAACTGCACTGCATAGCGAGGTTGAGCTGAAGGTTCTTTCCGCAGGCCAACAGCTCGTCATCGAGCCGTCGGAATCCTTTATGGAGGGCACCGTCCGAATGACCGTTTCTGTGAGCTCGCGGCCAAGTGTGCAATTAGGGCCGGCACTTGAAGAGCTCCTCCGCTATCCCTATGGCTGTGTTGAGCAGACCAGCAGTCAATTGTTTTCTCTGCTGTATGCGTCACAGATTCTTGGCAGCGACCGTGCCGAGATGATTGATTCGATGGTGAAGGCCGGCATCGCACGCTTGTGGTCTATGCAGACCCGTTCCGGAGGCTTGAGCTATTGGCCCGGAGGGTCAAAACCCTCCCTGTGGGGTACCGCTTATGCGGCCTCGTGCCTGTTGGAGGCCGACAATGCCGGATACCGGATTGACCCACAATTCAGCGGGGAATTGGCCAAGTATCTGGACAGCAGGCTCAGGACCACTGGTAACGACGCCCCTGATATAAGTACCAGGGCGCTGATTTGTCGGGTGCTGGCGGTATTTGGACAGCCGGCACACGGATGGATGGCCCGGCTGGCCGAACAAAAGGAGCAACTCGACGTTGCCGCTCTGGCACACCTTGCCGGTGCGTTTTATGCCGCGGGACGTAAAGACAGGGCTTTGTCTTTACTGCCGGAGCAGGTATCTGACGTGGCAGTTGTCACGACCACGAATGGACGACTGACTTCGCAGGTTCGCCAGGAAGCGGTGTGGTTGTCCGTGCTGCTGGCAATCGAGCCGGACCATCCGGTGGTCGGCCTTCTCGCCGAGCGATTGGATAAGGCCAGACAAAACGGCCGATGGGGCAGCACGCTGAATAACGCCGCAGCAATCGCAGCATTGTCTCACTATCAGGCGATGACAAGTGAGGTCGAACCGGAGTTTACGGGCTCGATTCAGGCGGCCAATGAAAAACTCGTCCATTTTGACCAGGCAAAACAAGTCTCCTGCGAGTTCAACAATGTAGCCGAACCGGTTGTAATCTCATCCACCGGAAGCGGAAAGCTTTACGTGACGGTTGTAAGCTGCGGGCTTGCGAGAAAAGGACTGGTCAAACCGTACAATCGCCGGCTGTACGTGGAGCGTCGATGGACCGACCGTAACGACAAACCCGTTGACCCTAATAAACTGTTTGTAGGCGACCTTATACGCGTTGATATTACCGTTAGAACGCCAGGTGAGACGGTACACAATATTGCCATTGTTGATGCTCTTGGCGGTGGGATGGAGGTGGAGAATCCGCGGCTCGCCACCTCAGCTAAATCGGCCCGCGCGGGAAAAGACCGGCCGGACCACGTTGAGTTTCTGGATGACCGTGTTGTACTGTTCTGCAGCGCAAACGGCGATAAGAAGGTTTTCAAGTACGCACTGCGGGTGACGACCGCCGGTAAGTTTGATTTGCCACCTATCCAGGCATCATGTATGTACGACCCAGCTGTGGCTTGTCTTGGAGAAAGCGGACGCGTGACATTAAAAATTAAAAATTAAATATCAAAATGCAAAATTAAGGAAGTCATCGCCGCAAAGCGGCGATTCCGCAATTTTGATTTTTAATCTTTGATATTTGCATTCTTTTTAGGACAGAGGACAGAGAACAGAGAACAGAGAACAGAGGACAGAGGACAGAGAACAGAGAACAGAGAACAGATAAACTTCTGACATCTGACTTCTGACTTCTGACATCTGACATCTGACTTCTGACTTCTGAAGAATCAGAATGTTCAAACGCTGGCTGAAGAGATTGATTTTTCTGATGGCACTATCAGCAGCCCTGCTGGGGATTGCCTGGCTGCTGTTCCCGTTTCCAAAGGAGCGGCTGGAGAGATGGGCCGTCAGCCCTACGGTGCTGGACGTAAAAGGCAGAGCTATGCTTAGCATCGTTGGCAGCAGTGAACAGTGGCACCGGCCGGTCCGGCTGGACAGTATGTCGCCGTGGCTGATTCAGGCAACAATTGCCGTCGAGGACGAGCGATTCTATAGTCATTTTGGGGTGGACCCCTTGGCGGTAATACGGGCAGCGGCACAGAACATCGCGGCCAGGCGAATCGTTTCGGGCGCCAGCACGCTGAATATGCAGTTGTGCAGGATGATGGACAATCGACCACGAACGCTGTGGGCGAAGATTGTCGAGTCGTTCAGGGCAATCCAGTTAGACCGGCTTATGAGAAAAGATGAGATTATCGAACTTTATCTGAATGTGGCACCGTACGGCGGCAATCTTCGAGGGGTGGAGGCGGCATCGTTAGCGTATTTTGGCAAGCATGCGAAGGACCTGTCACTGGGCGAGGCCGCCCTCATAGCCGGCCTGCCCCAGTCGCCGAGTAGGTACCGACCCAACAGACACCCACAAGCAGCGCTAAAGCGTCAAAAGGTGGTCCTGCACCGCATGTTTGAGGAGGGCATGATTACCGACCAACAATTGCAGGAAGCTCGGGTCAGCCCAATCACGCCCCTTCTTGCTTTCACAAGAAACCAGGGGCGAGCGGTACATGCTGCCTGGCTGGCTTTAAGGCGCCGGCCGCAAGGCGGACGCACTACCATAGACCTGGACATCCAGGACGAGGTGGAATGGCTTTCTCAAGAGCACCTTCGCCAGTTGCCTGCGGATACCGAGCTGGCTGTGGTGGTTATTGATATTGCTGAGTCTGCAATCATCGCTATGGTGGGTTCCGGTGACCCGAGTGACCCGGTCGATGGTCAAGTGAACGGCGCACTGGCCAAACGCAGCCCCGGTTCGACACTGAAGCCCTTTATTTACGCCACGGCATTCGAAATGGGCAGACTTAACGGCGAGTCAATTGTGCACGACATCCCCATTTCGCGGGGAGGCTGGAGCCCTTTGAACTTCGAGCGCACCTTCTCAGGCCGTGTTACTGTTGCAGATGCACTGCGACGGTCGCTAAATGTTCCGGCTATTCTTGTTGCCGAGGGTGTTGGGCTGGCCGGATGTTGTGGGGTGCTGGAAGCTGCCGGCGTCCGACTGCCCCCGGACGCACAGAGGCGCGGTGGACTGGCGCTGGTTGTGGGAGGAATCGAAGTTACTCTGCTCGACCTTACCAATGCGTACGCCACGCTCGGCCGGCGCGGCATTCGAAAACAACCACGACTCTTTACAGACGAGCCAATTCCCGATTCCCGATTCCAGATTGCCGATCTACGAGCATCGAGTATCGAGCATCGAGTATCGCCTGTCCGCCGTAGCTTCAGCGAAGGCGGAAGCATCGAGTATCGAGATGCACTGGCCTCCAACGTCTGTGATTCAATCAACAATATCCTTTCCTCTCGCCATCGCCGGCCCTGCGGGATGGAACAAATCCTCCCGGAGCAGGTCCCGTGGTTTATGTGGAAGACCGGCACGAGCGCCGGCAGAAGGGACGCCTGGGCGGTTGGGCACAACTACCGATATGCAATCGGCGTATGGGTAGGCCGATTCCGCGGCACCGGGCGAGCGGCCTACGTCGGTGCAGAAGCAGCAGAGCCACTGCTGGCGGGACTATTTAACCTGACAGCGCTGCGGACCAACATCGACCCGCCGCCGTCTATGCCCATCCGGGTCCGCCATCCGCTGTCGTTACCGGTTGAAATGGCCCAGAGTATTCGAATCACCAGTCCAGGCAGTGGCGACACGTTTATTTCCCTCGATGGCAAGGCTGTCATTCACCCCTCTGCCAACCGCCCTGACGGGCTCCTGTGGTTTCTCAATGGCAGACTGCTTGAAGACAACAGAACGGCCCGCTTGTCGCTGTCACCAGGCCATTACGAACTGCGTTGTATCGACCCAAAAGGACAGTCATCAAGCGTTAGCTTCACCGTCGTTGGTGCCCCCGCTGCAATAAGAATGAAATCCGAAACCTCGGAAAGCACGAAGCACGAAATCCGAAATCCGAAACAATATCGAATGACCAAAACTCAAATGACCAAAACAATAGGTTTTGAAAATTTGAACATTTGAATTTCGAATTTGTTTCGAATTTCGATATTCGAATTTCGGATTTAATAACGAATTTGTTTCCACCGCAAGGTGTCCTGCGGAGGATTTCGATATTCGAATTCGACGTTCGGTCTTGTGGCACGGCCATCCTGGCCGTGTTTCCACGGGCTCCAAGCCCATGCAACAGGCCGGTCAAACCGCCCACCTGAGTTTGTCTTCCTATAGAACGCACGGCTGTAATGAGTGAGGCCGTCGTATTAATAATGCTTTAAGTTGTAAGAATTGCCATAATTTCATCGAGTTTGGCTGTTGCCAGGCACGTGTGCGTATCGGCAGCTCCATAGTACATCCACAGCTCACTTCCTCGGACTAAAAGGCCGGTTGGAAACACAACGTTCGGCGTCAAACCAGACAGTTCGTATGGTGCCTCGGCTTGAAATATCCAGTTTCGCGAGCGGGCAACAACTTTGTGAGGCCTGTCTTTCTCCAACAGAGCTACACCGGCTCGATAAACAAGTTGACCACCATAAGCCTTAACACCGTGGTATATCAGAAGCCAGCCATGTTCCGTGAGAATTGGAGGTGGCCCTGCACCTACTTTGGCACCATCCCATGCAGCGCCGCCAAGCTCAGGCAGCACACAGTGTGGTTCACCCCAGTGCACCAAATCGGGAGAATAAGCCGACCAGATGTGTTCCATACCGCCGGCATCTGGACGGTGGAGTGCCGCCCATCGGTCACCAAATTTTTGCGGGAACAGCACAGCGTCTTTGTTGTTTGGAGAAAACAGCAGCCCGACTCGTTCGGCACGGACAAAATCTTCGGTATATGCCAATGCCACAGCGGCTCCGTTGGGCGAGTAGGCAGTGTAGGTAATATACCAGCGCTTCTCCGCTGCTAAATACGTGATGCGTGGGTCTTCACAGCCCCACTGTTCGTACCGCCGGCCTTGCTCACCGTAGCGAAGTATCGGCTCTGACTCAAATCTCCAATCTGTTACCCCGTTTCTGCTGCGTGCAACATAGATATTCGAGTGCCCGGCATGGTCCTCAACGCGCAGTAGTAGCACAACCTCATCCCCCTGTTCGGAAGCGCCGGGATTTAGTACAGCCGCCGCCGGAAAGGGTAAATCTAAAGGTGAAATGATAGGGTTATGCGATGACCGCTCGAAAATTCTTGTCTTCATAAATGTTCCCTCAAATATTGACAAATACCATTTTCTACTATCGCTGCCTGCGGTCGCCACGGCGCCCAGCCAGGGAGAATGTATAAATTATACCACCAAGTTCAACTATTGGCTATATCGGGTGAAAAAGTTATCCAAAGACCTCCTGCAAAAATTGCAGGCGTTCTTAAGAAAAACTCCTGCATAAACCGCACGTGATATTGAGCTGGAAAAACAAGCTATTATAGACACATTAGCGAAAACGAAACGCAACCGCGAAAAAACCGCTAAAATCCTCGGCATCGGCGAAAGAACACTCTGCCGCAAGATAAAGGAATATCATTTGTAGGGGCAACCCCACGTGGTTGCCCTGATTTGTTATGAAATTGTTCTGATGTGTTGTTGACATTACCAGAGGGTACGCTGCGATACTCGTGCTTCGTAGCGAAGCTAACTTCGCAGAGTAGCATTTCGCACCACTTGGACTTTTTCCGCGCAATCAGCGAAATCCGCGATGGGTGGCAGCCTCAAGTGAGTCCCGAAAAATCGGGACGAGCTTGGGGATGGCTCTATAGAACAAAAACTCGGACATTCCTTAAGGTGGGGCTTGCCCCACCATTGTTTAATCTGTGCCCTCTGTGCCCCAAAAATCCCCATTTTAGCAGTCTTAATCTGCGCCTAACCCGCATATTTCATACTTCCTCTTAAACCCGTGCCAATAAAAAAGGCCGCAAGCGTTATGCCCACGGCCCTAACAAAGAGCTTGTCATTCCCGCGAAACCTGTCCTGAGCAAGGCCGAAGGAGCGGGAATCCATTGTTTTTGTCATTCTGAGCGCAGAGAAGAATCTCAATCCCTCAATCGTAAATCGTAAATTGAAAATAGTCAATCGCCAACGCCTGCAAGCCAGTTGCCCGCAAGTATCGCAAGGTCTTTGAAGTCCACTACTCCGTCACAATTGCTGTCGCCGGCAGTGTAGTTGCAATTAAATTCGTACGCTCCTATATCAAGAAACTCCAAAGGACCATAACCGGTATCGTCAACAAAATCAATATCGACATACCGGTCTTTGTCGTCCAGGTCAAAATATATCGGTACAGCAAGAAGGATAGTACTGTCTCCGGCATCGATACATGGCGAATCCGGCTGAAGGCGGAAGCTCTGCAGGTTCGGGTCAGGATTATTCGCATCTACAAAAAGTGGGTCTGCATCAATGTTGGTGTTGTTTGCATCCGGCCAGCCACCCTGAATATTACTGTAGCTTATTGTGACTGTAGAGTTGTCGTAAATACTGATCTCACCTCCACCATTATGCAGAATACTATTAGTTATATAAATATGGCTCGGGTCATCAGGAGGTTCATGGTCACAAACAAAGGCATTTCCGGTTCGTGCTGAATTCATAGCAAGCGTACAATTAGTCAACTTTACAGTACACATATCATTAATGTACATTACTCCGCCGCCTTCAAGCCCTTCTGCTAAGTTACCACTAAATATACAATTAACTAAAGTCGGACTACCACGGAAGCTAAGTTGCATTGCTCCGCCAGAACTACGTGCTGAGTTTCCGCTGAATATGCAGTTGGTAAATAGTGGATGGCAATCACTATTATAAACTGCACCACCTCTCTCCGCAATGTTTCCGATAAAAAGGCAATTGCTTAATATATGTACACCAGATTCTCCGAGTACTATTCCGCCACCACCCCAAGACACACTATTCCTGGTAAAAATACACCCGATAAGTATGGTTGAGTCAATGTCGTCGCTTTGTAAGCCACCTCCATTTAATGCCAAGTTACGTTCAAATATACAATTAGTGAATGTAACAATGCTATTGTTACCACCATTATACACTCCACCACCACTGGAAGATGTAGTATTTGAGGTGAAATTACAGTTCGTAAGTGTCGGACTTGCATCTGTACTATTATGCATACCTCCACCGTGAGAATTAGCCGTATTTGCAGTAAATTTGCAGTTGATAAGACTTGGACTACTCCAGCGGTTAAATATTCCGCCCCCACGCCCAACCGCTTCATTCCAACTGATGACGCAATTATTGAAATTAGGGTCACTATAAATGTTGCAGATACCACCACCATCGTTTTGGGCAAAGTTATAAGTTATTGTACAACCACTTAGCAAAGGATTGCTGTGATAAGAATAAATCGCCCCTCCATCGTCATTAGAGTCGTTTTCAGTTGCTATGCAGTTAATTAGTACTGGATTACTCCACGATATGTATATACCACCACCTCTATTAGCTACATTGTCATTGAAATTACAATCGGTAAGCGTCGGATCACTATGGCTGTTGATCATCCCCCCACCATAGCTACCTGCTGAATTGCCAATGAACGTGCAATTTGTTAGAGTAGGATTCGTATCATGCGGTTCATCTTCATCATAGTTTGCTATCCCACCCCCTGCAGAACCAGATGAATTTTCGATGAATAAACAGTTTCTTATCGTTGGTTTTCCTCCATCATTTTGCATTCCTCCACCTGCAAAAGATGCAAAGTTTCTACTAAAATTACAGTCAGATAGCATGGGATTCGGCAATAAATCGGTATATTCGGTAAAACGGTTATATATACCGCCGCCGTTTATTGCGAAATTCTCCAAAAAAGTACAATTGTTTAGTGTAGGGCTCGCGTCGATGATATATATCCCCCCACCCCAATAATGGTAGCTAGGAAAGTTGGCATACCCTCCTGTTATTATAACACCATCAAGGAGAGCAGTATTGTCAGTTTCAATGGCTGTAACTACATGGTAACTATTCTCCGCCCGAGTAGGCTCGATTAATAAATCACAGGGTTCGGCAATGGGCGCATCATCCTCATTCAAATCGCCACTAAGAATTGTTTTATACAGATTTGGATCGCGCTGTTCCCATAGACCTCCTCCTGTAGGAAAGCTACCATAGAGGGCTACGTTTTTGATTAGTTGGAATGTAGCCTCGCGATCTCCAGGCATGTTGCCACTACCTTCATCAGGTTGATATGTACCCGCAGCTACCCAGATATCAGGTTTATATAATAAACTTGCGGCTAAATCGATTGCATCAGGCAAAGCATTAAAAGCGTTACTCCAGCTTGTTCCATTATTTAAGCCGTTTGCATCGCAATCAACAAAAACGACTGGTCCGACATCGTTCTCAATCTCCTGTGCGATCAACTGACCAAAAAATATACCAGTTGCGGTAACTCTAACTATTGCAGAACCTTCGAGCTGGTCATTGTCATCTTGCGCCTCAAGGACAACGGTCTTCGGAATCCAGTAATCACTCGAGTCAAAAACCAGTATGTGACCTGATTGTATGGTAATATCAGGGTCTCCATCAAAATGACTTACACTGACCTCAACTGTTCCAAGTGGATCGCAGGCCAAGGCTACAGTAAAAGATGCAGTAGAGCCCTCATGAACTAAAACTGTATCAGTACTGATTACAAACGCCTGGTTCGGGCCTTCATATGCACCGATATCCACTATTCCATTTAATATACGCGGATTCCCATCATAATCATTCGGAGGTAGCGGAGGAACAGTAGTATTGGTTCCAGAATCAATGCATGGGGATTCAACACGAAGGTGCAAATTTCCGAAATCATCATTAACACCATCCCAGTGACCATCAAGCCCTGGATATGGGTCACGAACAAACAAAGGATTATCATCAATATTGTTATTACCGATGCCCCCAAAAGGGATATAATCATCGTTTGAATCATCATCTTTGATACAACTGTAAGAGACCTGGGGTACTCCGCCATTAATTTGTGACGATTCACCAAATCCGTCCATGTCCTTGTTATCCCAAAAGATACAATTTATTATCGTTGGATTACTATCCCAGTTATCCATCCCACCTCCAACTACTTCTGCGACATTATTACTGAAAGTGCAATTGACCAACGTTAGAGGCATGTTTTCAGTGTCTTCATTTAGCATCCCACCACCTGCCCCAGCCAAGTTTGCAATGAATGTGCAGTTTATAAATATTGAGTTGTTTTCATTATTGTTATACACCCCGCCCCCATCATCATCTGCCTTATTGCGAATGAAAGCGCAGTTAGTCACCGTCGGGGTGCTGGAGTAGTTGTACATCCCGCCACCGTCGTACGCCGAGTTGCCATTGAACGTACAGTTGGTAACTGTCGGGCTGCCGGCGTAGTTGTACATCCCGCCGCCCCTGTCGTATGGATTAGAGCCATTGGCATTTCCGGCGGTGATAGTAAAGCCATCCAGAACGGCCGTCGCATCAGTCCCGCTGCCGGTAACAACGTGGTAGCTGTTGTCCGAGTTGTCGCCAGCCGTATTAATGTCGCCGCTCAGAATGGTTTCATGCAGTTCGATGTTTCGCTCATTTGGGTCTGGCTCACCGACTCCTGCGTAGCCGCCTTTAATAGCCACGCCATTTATAAGCTGGAAGGTTTCAGTTCGGTCGTTTGGGTCAACATTTGCCCCTTCATCCTCATCGGGATAGTAGGTCCCCGCTGCCACCCAGATGTCGTTGCCGTCCCCGGCAATAGCCAGCGCATCCTGCAGATACTTGTACGCCGTCCCCCACGTCTGACCATCACCGCCCATCGAAGCATCCGCATCAACGTAGATGATTTCTGCCCCAGCCGTTAATACTAACCCCAGCAGAAATACTGCCATTACCACCCACATTTTTAGATTTCTTTTTTTAGCCATTTTTTACCCTCCTAAAAAAAATTGTCCCTTTTTGCGATTTGCGCATTGTAAAGCTCGCTTATCTTATGGCAATTCAGGGGGAAAGGTGCTAAAAGTGCCGCTTTTAGCTATCCACCCACCTCCCGGATAGCCGGAAAACGCATAAAAACAGCATAACACACTGTTGCAATATTTCAAGCAAAAAATATTCTTTTTCAGGCCCGCTCACAGTGCACCTTCGCCACTAAATACGCAATGGAAGACACACTAAAAAAGGCGTAACATAAAGGCCGCGTAGAACCTGCCAAAATCCCGTGAAATCAGCTTGCCCCGTGAGATAGCGAAGCGTTATCTCACTATATTGGGGGTGAGAATCCGTGATTAAGAATCAATCAAAAGTGCGGGTAGTTTTTAGAAAATTTGGATTTTTCTAAAAAATTTTTACTCCTTTTCTCACATCGAGTTAATCCTGTCAATCCTGTCAAAATGACACCAAATTTCGACTCAAACGTGCATGTTCGCCCAATAGTAGAGAGACAGTACAATTTGAAATTTGAGATTTGAAATTTGAAATTCACGTCGCCAATGAACTACAAACTACCAACTATAAGCTGCCCAAACCGCCTAAACGACCCAAAATCCACTTTGTGCCTTAGTGCCTTTGTGGCTATGCCTTCTTTCCTCTACAACTGTAGAGAATCCTCTACAAATCAACCCTTTTTATGCAAAACAAAGCCAATTTCCAAAAAAGTCAAATGAATGTAAGTATATTTTTACAAATGGCTTATGAAAATAAATCCAATTGGACACTTGGTGAAAACAAACCCAATTCAAAGCCAATCAAACCCAATACAAAGCCAATTAAAGCCAATAAAATGCCAAAACAAACCCAATACAAAGCCAATCAAACCCAATTTCAAACCCAGCGCACTCTCTGTGAGTTCTTTTTGTTTTTCACTTTTCTTGGCCCCAGCTATAATCTGGCCATGCAGACCTGGACGATACAAAAGCTCCTAAACTGGATTACCGAACACTTCACCAAAAAGGAGCATGCCATAAACTCCATAGTCCCAAGGCTTTACAAAAATCACAAAAAATGGAATGCACCTGACCCCTTCAATTATTATGTCTCATTGAATTGGCCCGATGTAGTCATGGGCGATCAGCACGTCGTCGATGTACAGGTGGTGGTCGCTTTTGGCAACCCAGCTCCCGCCCAGGTAGACATTCAGCCAGACCGCCTCAATCCTGAGTGTATCAACATCGCGCATACGAACGTCTGTCTTTTCAAAGGCCGGTTGCCCATCGACCCACGCTCGCAGGATACCGTCGTTTTTGCCCGGCGTATTCATCTTTACGTACTGTTCAATGCAGTACCAGCGATTGTTTTCCAGATAGCCCCGTTTTTCCGTGTCCCACATCCAATTGGATCCGTAGCGGCCCTTCATATCCGCATGGTAACAGTAATAGCCGACAGGCGTTTTGCCGTCGAGCTGCCTTTTGAACAGGCCGCGAGCCGACCATCCGTTACGTCCGTCCGACGGGCGGCCGCCCCAGCCGGCCCGGCCATAGGTCCCGGAGATACCAGGCAATTTGCCCCCTCCCGCCGGGTCCCAGTCGTCGGCGAACCTCAGGTAGTAGCGGAAGTAAATCTCTTGCGGTTCTTCGCCGGTCTGATCTTTGAAACGGTACAGAATGCTTGTGCCGTAATGCCCGTCGCGCTCAACCTTGATTCGCATCGCCCTGCCCGACAACGGCTCGAACTTTCGCGCAGAATCGGACGAAACCGCCTCGACTCGTTCGGGCCTGCTGCGCATACCGAACTGCCCGTACCAGTTGTCCGACTCGAAATCGCAGGAAAAAACGATGTCCTTTCTATCACGCAAAGACGGTTCGGACTTCGGCGAGCTCAGTCGAGCCGCTCCTTTGAAGTGTCTGTCGGCAAAGTCCATATACTGCTGCCAGTCGTATTCGGTCAGGCCGTGTCCGCCGCTGCGGATATGATAGCCAATCCTGCCCTTTTGGATGGGGCTGTTCAGAGCAGGCATCTTCTTGACATCCAGACCGTTGCGCCCCAGAAGGTCATAAACCGGCTCGGCGTTCTTGCAGGAAAGAAACTCGCCGCGCGGGTCGGCCCAGAGGTCCTCATCGGCACTGGCTACATACACCGACCGAGGCGCCATCAATGCAATGAGCATGTGCTGATCAACAGGCAGCCGGTCTTCTTTGCCGTTGTACTTCTTAAAATTATCGCAGAACCAATGAGGAAAGCTCGTATTGATACGCTTGACCGACTCGCCGAAGCGCCTCCGAGACAACGCCGCGCCACCGCAGCCGGAGTCGTTGGAAATCACTAATGCGAACCGCTCATCACGCGCTCCGGCCCAGAGCGACGTCTTGCCAAGACGTGAGTGGCCCAGCACGGCAGCTCGCTTTTGGTCTATGTCCTGGTCGCTCTCGAAGTAGTCCATAGCCCGGCTCAGTCCCCACGCCCATGCGCAGATGGAACCCCACGCATCCGGCGCACGTTTGCCGTCGATGAGCTTATCAAACGCCGGATGCACACCGTTTTTGAAACCGTCGTGGTAGTCAGGGTCAATGTCCCCATAGTAGATTGTCGCCAGAGCGTACCCGCGGGCAAGAATCTTCTCAACCGGAAACCGCGAAGAACTTTTTCCACGCGACTCCTCCGTCGCCTTGCGACCACTGCGCATCCACCGAGTGGACAGCTTGATGCCGGGATCCGCATGGATGGTATGGTTTCCACCGAAATTCAAGATAACAAAAGTCGGTACGGGCTTCTTCGCACGAGCGGGCAGATAGATGAGGATGTCCATACTCGGCCCGTCTTCTTTGCCGGTAAGGTTCACCGTTACCTGCTTACGAGTAGCCAGGCCGTTCAGGGCCTTGTGGTCCAGGTCAAAAACCTTAAAAGTCATTCCTTTCGGCCGGCCAACCGGCGCCCTTCCGTAAACGTATTTGCGGAAAAGCTCAAGAATCTCAGGCCTGCGTCTCATACGCCACATCTCGGCACCGGCAACCTTCGTCCCGTCAGCCATAACAAGCGGCTCCGGCAAAGTATAATCCGGCACCTTTTCTTCGTGGTAGATAAACTCCCTCCGGCGCCGGGCGGCAGCGTCGGATAATTCGCGCCTGGCCTGCCAGTTTTTTTCCGCCTTTACTTCCGAAGCCTGTGCACGACCCTGAATACAAATAACGATGGAAACCATCAAAAAAAGTAACTCAACGGGTAAATTATTCCTGCGCATCGAAGACCTCCTTTCACGGTCGACAGCACCGCTTTGCCTGTTTACGATAGAACGCCTCGGCTGGGCAATACTGCAGCAGCCGAAATACTTCCCCAAAGGGGACTGACAAGTGCACATTATCTCCTATGGAGTCCTCTTGGACAACATTTTCTTACGTTTTGGCAAGCTTTTTTAGCGGATTAACCTTTCCGATCCAAGGCCATGCTTTCAGGCCTTAAATAACCTTGCCTGCCTGCGTGGCACGGTCATCCTGGCCGTGTTTCCATGGGCTCCAAGCCCATGCCACAGGCAAAAGATATCAAAAAAGCATCTCCCTGGAAGACATGATCATCCGCATGAGAGCATGACCGCAGGACTATTCTTTTAATGGAAGAATCTCCACTTTTCGGAATTCAACCGGATGGCTCTCGGCCTGAAGGGCTATGTAGCCTTCAGACAGCATCTTATCTTCGTTGTTGATCAGTTTCTGGGCGTCCCGGTCGTTTTCGTCAAGCTGCGGTTTCTCATATTCCAGCACGACCTCACCGTTAACGATGTGCTTGATGACGGAGTTGCCGTGGACCTCAACTTCCATCGTTACCCATTGGTCGCCGTGATACGTTTTTGAACGGGATGGGATACAGTGGGTGGTGACAAGTTTGCCGTCCATCACGATATGCGTGCCCGGAGTGCACACATTGCCGGTTGAACGCTCGTCCCTGCCGTTACCGCCAAGGAGCTGAACCTCCACCGAAACTGGAAAACTCTGCTCCCTGGTCATGCTTTCGGGCGACTGGCTGTGCATCATAATCCCGCTATTTCGAAAGGCCCATCCCGGACCTCCGGGAGTCTGCTCTCCCACGAACCGATACTCCAGGCGTAGAATGTAGTGTGAGAACTTGTCCTTGTAAAAGAGGTGTCCGAATTTTCCGTTGAACTTGTCGTACTGGTCGTAAGACACCTTCAAGACGCCATTCTCCACCCGGAAGGTGTTCCCATAATTGTCATTCAGCTCATGACCTGTGATCTTGACCTTCCACCCCTCAAGGTCCTTGCCGTTGAAGAGGCTGACCCAGCGGCTTTTGCTCGCTTTGATCTTGTAGCTAATTGACATCCCATCCTGTTTTTCCATGGAGGCACGGATGATTACTGTATCGTAGTTGGGACTGTTTTGGATGTAGTCTAAAAAATCCTTCATCGCATTTTCAGAACGAATAACATTATCCCCTACGATCACGGCTCCGGGCTTGAGTTTTGGCTCAATCAGCTTCAAGTACTTCAAGTAGTCCTGCTTCACAGCATCAATAAAAACGAAATCGAATTGACCTTCGAGCTTCGGCAGAGTTTTGAGAGCATCTCCTTCTATGCAGGTGACAACATTCTCCAAACCAACTTTTTTCAAGTTCTCTCGACAGGCTTTCACCATCTTCGGGTCGATTTCCAGTGTATAAAGATGCCCACCAGTCCTCTCGAAGGCGATCCCCATGTTGATGGCTCCAAAGCCGGTTGCCGACCCTACTTCGATACCACGTTTAGCTCCCGCGCTCTCCACCAGGATCCGCAACATCATGGCATCTCCTACAGTGGTGTTCAACCAACTGCGCTGGAAGTTCTTGACAAACTGTTCGCGGAACTCCCTGCTATGCTTCTCCTTCGATTCAACGGCGTAAGCCACAAGTGCAGCCAGGCTGAGCAGGACAACGCCCGAAACCAAAACCACTAATTTGTGTTGCTTCATAACGATCTCCTTAGTATTGGTGGATATTAGAAAACACCCAGTTCCTCACTGACAACACTATTATCAGTATTACCAATATTAAATACGAAATACTGGATAGTGTCAAGCTGGATTTATATTGAATAAGGTTGGACGGTCCCTTCTCTCCTCTCCTGAAACACACTCAAAATTTCTCAAAAAACTCTGACATATGACTCAGATGACGTTCTCTATTTTGGTGTACTGGGGGTTTTAGAGAAATAGACCCAGACAAAAATTGATTGTAAGTAGTTATGAAGAAATGACTTACAAATGGGCAGGGAGGAACCGAGCCGCCACGCCACCCAAGCCGAGCGGGGAGGGGAAATAAGAAGAAAAAGCTAAAGCGGTTGCTTGACAAACAATACTCTATAGTGTTTGTTTATGTAGTCCGGTTCTTTTGAATGGAGAAACTCGATACAGTGCCCAGAACGAAAATCATAGCTACATTAGGCCCTGCCACCAGCAATTACACTGTCTTGCGGAAAATGTTCACAGCCGGTCTGGATGTAGTCAGGCTGAATTTTTCGCACGGCAGCCATAAACAGCATCTTGATTCCATCAGGCTTGTCCGCCGGATAAATGAGAAGTACAGACGACACATCAGGATAATGCAGGACCTCGAAGGCTCTCGAATCAGAATCAGACGATTTAAAGGCACCAAAACAAAGTTCTTAAAGAAGCGAACAGTAGTATGGCTGACCAACGATCTCCAGGCCTATGGCCCGAAAACGATACCCTTTGACTACAAAGATGATCTGGGCCGAATAAAGCCCGGGCAGCTTATCTATATTGATGACGGCAACCTCAGACTCCGTGTTAAGAGCACCTCCGGCAGCAGCATAAAGGCAGAGGTTTTGGAGGGAGGCATTCTTAGGGAAAGAAAAGGCGTCAATATTCCTGATGCCGACCTTGAATTTGAAGGGATAACCGAGAAAGACAAAAAAGACATCGAGTTCGGCATAAAACACAAAGTTGACTATATCGCTCTTTCGTTCGTACGCGACGCCAATAATGTTATTAAAGCAGGCGAACTTATAAAGCCAGGATTACCTAACTGCCGGCTTGTAGCGAAAATAGAAGATAGACGGGCTATTGAAAACATAGACAAGATAATTGATGCTTCCGATGGAATAATGATAGCACGGGGCGATATGGGTGTTGCCGTCCCACTCTATGAGGTCCCCATAATCCAAAAGCGTATAATAAAAAAATGTAATGCCGCAAAAAAATTCGTAATTACGGCTACCCAGATGCTGGAACATATGACCGAGCACAGCAGACCGACGCGTGCCGAGGTTGCCGACCGCCAATGCCATTATCGACGGCACTGACTTCGTTATGCTCTCAGGTGAAACTGCTGTCGGCCTTTTCCCTTATCAGTCTGTCTTGATGATGAACGATATCATCAAGTTTACCGAAAAATACATGTCAGGATTGTAACGATTCTGGTATGTACCTGAAAAACCCTTTCCATGCAGAAGTTGGGGAAGTATAATACAAGATGGAACGTTAAATGAGTTTCAATATGTCAATCATTAACTGTGAGAGCGTGGTAAGAAGATATTGGATAAAGCCTTACAGCACCCAAAACCGCGGACTGGAAGTGTACTGTGTGTAGAATGTTGGGACCTTTCACCATGAAAGACGTGAAGATTAATCGCCGTGAGTTCTTCGGGAAGGCGACTGGCGCTGCTGTTGAAGAAAGCTTTTCATTTGTCCAATATCTGTTTTGAAAGTCGTGTATTGGTTCGTAAAGACAGTGCACACCAAGCCCTTGACTATTAAAGAGTTGAAAGCTATGATTCGGAGTCATCAAATCCTTCGCATGAGTTTTGGCACAATGGTGGATTAGATTCAAGCTGTAAATTTTGAGACATTTAATCTTTAAGGAGCGTGTTCAATGAAACGTCGTAGTTTTCTAAAACAGACAGGCGTGATGGCCGCGGCTTTGGCGCTTCCAACTTGCAAAACGCTCGGGGCTGAAAGGCAGTCCAGGGCCCGGAGAGAAGAACGCGACAACACCTCGCGTGTCCCGAAATACACCTTCGCCAATACTTTCGGCGAGCAGGAAGCACAACTGAAAACGAATCCTCTCATGCTGCGGTTTATCGAGTCGCGGAAAAAGATGGCCGATGATCCGTACCGGCCGATCTATCATTTCGTTAGCCCGGAAAGCACCCTCAACGATCCGAACGGACTCAGTTTCTGGCAGGGCCGTTGGCATCTGTTCTATCAGGGGTATCCTCCCGAAGACCGTCGCCAGCACTGGGGACACGCCGTCAGCGAGGATTGCCAGTTTAAAGCCCTTATTACTAATGTTGGCATAGGCTGTTGGCGTGGTTGTGGGATTTTGAGATTGGGTTTGATTGGGTTTGTTTTCCCCGCGTCCGCGAAGTGGTACATTTTCATAATCCTTTGTAACATATAAGTTTATGTTCATTTTGGGCTTTTCGGAAATTGGCTTTGAATTGGGTTTGTTTTTTCGGACTGCGAAATCATCTTTTTTTCTGTAATCCTTTGTAATAAGTGAGTTTACATTCATTTTGGCTTTTCGGAGATTGGCTTTGTTTGGGTTTGAATTGGGTTTGTTTTTTCGGACTTTCCGCTGCCATTTATTTTCATAATACTTTGTTATAAAAGAAGTTACGTTCATTTGAGCATCCAGCAAATTGGCTTTGTTTTGCATAAAAAGGGGTGATTTGTAGAGCGTTCTCTACACTTGTAGAGGGCAAGTTAGTGAAGAGTGAGCTAAAGTGCCTAAAGTGAGCTAAAGTTGGATTCTCGATGCTCATGATTGGTAATTCCCCTAAGGGGTTTCCGCCCGCCCAATCAGGTAGGGGCAGGCTTTGCTCCAAGGTTCGTGGTTAATTGGCGACGTGAATTTCAAATTTCAAATCTCAAATTTCAAATTGTATTGTCTCTCTACTATTGGGCGAACATGCACGTTTGAGTCGAAAAAAGTCCTCGATTCTCGACTTCTGATTCTCGTAACTCGATGTGAGAAAAGGAGTAAAAATTTTTTGCAAAATTGTGATTTTAGGTTCCAACTACCTGCACTTTTGATTGATTTTTAATCGCGGAGGGCTTTGACCACGAAGGCACGAAGAACACGAAGAAAGACTAAAAAACAAGTTCATTGTTCATTGGCGACGTGAATTTCAAATTTCAAATCTCAAATTTCAAATTGTATTGTCTCTCTACTATTGGGCGAACATGCGCGTTTGAGTCGAAAATAGTGCTCGATTCTCGATTTCTGATTCTCGTAACTCGATGTGAGAAAAGGAGATAAAATTTTTTGCAATTTTTCGATTTTAGGTTTTAGGGCGCTGCACTTTTGGTTGATTTTTAACCGCGGATACCTATGGCATAAATTACGCGGAGGGCTTTGACCACGAAGGCACGAAGAACACGAAGAAAGACTAAAAAACAAGTTCATTGTTCGTAGAAATATAGCCACGAATTGACACGGATTGGCACGAATTTATTGAGCCGCAAAAAGGCACAAAAAACACGAAGAAATAGTTAATCGCGGATACCTATGGCATAAATTACGCGGAGGGCTTTGACCACGAAGGCACGAAGAACACGAAGAAATAGTTAATCGCGGATTGCGCGAATTTACGCGGATTTTTTTTGCCAGCCGGTGCGGACTTGGCAGCGGCTTTCTCGATACCAGTATCTTTGAAGCCTGCGGCCAGCGTCCGCCGGGCCATCAGAGATGGCCCGCATAAGAATATGCAGGCCGGCAAAAGAGGGGTTTTTTATTAACCGCGGATTTTGGTTCGTATTGCGTATGTCGTATATCGTATGTCGTTAGAGGAATTTATTGAGCCACGAAAAAGGCACTCGTGCTACGTAGCGAGTACTTCGCAGAGTAGTACAAAAAGCACAAACATTTTTTAGACCACGAAGAACACGAAGAAAGACTAAAAAACAAGTTCATTGTTCGTAGAAATATAGCCACGAATTAACACGAATTGGCACGAATTTCTTTTAGACAGGATAACAGGATTTACGGAGATTTCATTTTAGCCAGCTTTGGCGTCTTTGTCCGAATCTTTGTTCGATGCAAGCATCTACAGAAGCTTCGTCCTCATCCGCCGGGCCATATTTCAATGCCCCAATTGGGAAGCTGGCGAAAAAGGTGTTTTATTAGCCACGAAAAAGGACACTCGTGCTACGTAGCGAGTACTTCGCAGAGTAGGACAAAATGCACAAAAGGGACAAAAAAAACGGCCAAAAAAGTGCTTTATAAGCACATAAATAGCTGGATCCCTGCTGGATCCCTGCCTAAGGCATGCAGGGACTGGCGCTGGGTCCCTGGCTAATACATGCAGGGATTCGGGCAGGCGGCGGAGGGAAAATTAAAGATTAAAATGTAAAATGCAAAATTGTGGAAGCCCTACGGGCGGAATTTTAAACGCGGATTTTGTTCGGAATAACGGAAATTCCTTGATTTAACCGGTTTTTGGTTTATAATAAAATATAAGGACGGTCATCTGATGATGGATCGTCGGGGCGGGCTTGAGTAGATGTATTGAACTTGAACCCATACACACCGCTTTCCACGTCTGCCTGGCTTCCGAAGTGTGTTTTATGTAAATATGAACAGTTATTTTGAAAAAGGAGTTTAAAAATGGCAGAACCAATTGTCTTAGAATTGCAACGGCAAGCATTGGATGGGAATATACGTATCACTGATCTTTTGCGCAAAGCTCTTGTGGTTGCTAAAAAACTAAACATATCAGAATTTGAAAAATGGGTAAATCTTGAACTGAACGGATACGAAAATTCTTTAGAGGTACCTAAATATCGAGAAATCAGAGGGCTGGCTCGTGCATGGAATCCATTTCACGGATGGCAACCGATTTACTGTGATAACCCCGATATAGCTGAGTCGCTATCCAAACGCGGTTGTACTCAATGTATAGCCGAGGTCGAAAATTTGGTTAGAAATTCAGATGACAAATCAAGTTTACAAATGCCATACTCTTCTCAGCAAGCTTCGGTTATTTGTAAGTTAATTGGTGATTTAACAGAAGTAACATTAATGATTTCAATTTCTGCTATGGTAAGAATCCTCGATGCTGTTAGAAATATTATTTTGGAGTGGGCAATGAAACTTGAGAATGATGGCATCTTGGGCAAAGGAATGAGCTTTACTACAGAAGAAAAAGAAAGAGCCTTTAGGAATCAGGAGATAAACATCAATAACTTTCAGGGTATTTTAGGTAATGTCTCAGATAGTGCTGTTAGTCAAAAGTTAGATATGAACATAAATAGGGGAGATTTTGATGGTCTTTCGCAATTTCTAAAAAGTAATGGAATTAAAAAAGAGGATATTGCTGAATTAAAAAAAGCTCTTAAATCAGAACCAAAGCCCTTGGCATCTGGGAATTTTGGTGAGAAAGTAAGCCAGTGGATTGGAGATATGATGTCGAAGGCCGCTTCAGGTATTTGGAAAATTGCAGTTGGAGCCGCTGGGACTTTGCTAACAAAAGCGATATGGGCTTACTATGGTACTTGAAAACTAAGAGGAATTTATCAAACTTCGATTTGACGGCAAGTGCGGTGTTGGGTAGTCGTTAGTTGAAAGAATTATGGCCGGACACCTTTAATTTCTCCATCATCGGCAAATTCAATAGTTTTTTGCTAAACGGAAAGATCTTACGAAATCATCGTACTTTTGATAAGCAGAAGGTTTTGTACCCTCTATATTCGCCACGCTTATTGTATACGACATATTTCCCGCCACAAAATGTACACCTTTAAAATATGACTTAAAACCTTCAACTTCTTTTGTATATTCATAATCTAAAGCCCTATGGTCTAAAAAAAGAACTTCATGTGAGTTTACCAGTTTGCCTGTATCGCCAAATGACCTTATCCTTCCCTGTAGGTAGCCTTCTAATTCGGATTCAATGGCCTCGTTAGTTAACAACGGTCCTTCTAAAGTGGCCACTAAGATATTATATGTTGCTGTCGTTTCAGTTTTTGCCCCGAATTCATACTGAACTATCTTTCCCCAATTGGTCACCTTAGGTTTTTCAGGAAATTTTACTGCAAAACCGTGTTTCTCGAAAATGTATTCAGGAACTCCGCTCTTGGGAAGGGTCTTACTTCCGTACTTATACGGTGGAAGGGAACGGTTAGCCTTCTTGACACTGTACTCTTCGGTTCTACGTGCCTGCTTAGCGAAGAAGCGTCCACATGATCCACCAATCAAATAGGCAACAAATACACATGAAATTATACCGATGGCAAGCTTGAGTAGTTTTTTCATTTACTATTCCTTTTGTTCTATTACAAACTCGGCTTTACATTTAGGGCAACGATGCTAAGAATCACGATCTTGTTCAGATTGTCCCATGTAAGCGGATGTTTCATTACTTTGGCCCAACAATGATAATACCGTCTGTATAAAACGGGAAAGACAGACTGTTTCTTTCTTTATAAGAAGTTCCCGTTGCTTCTTCAATTCCCGCCAATTAAATTCGTATGTCGTATATTGTATATCGTATGTCGTGAAGGTCAAGTTCTTTCAAGTTTTTTCGATGAAGTTATCCGCCCCAGGTGTAGCATGAGTTTACCGAAAGGGTTTTAATCTGTCAAGGGGAATTTTAGATTTACTATTTCCAATTTTCGATTTACGATTTTGGGGTTGAGATTGCCACGGTGCCTTATAGAAATAATGGTGGGGCAAGCCCCACCCTACCGCTGTTATCATTAAGGGGGTAAAATAACAGAAAGGAAGGGAAAAGTCAAAGGAAAAAAAGGGAAAAAAGAATATCGAATATCGAATCTGAATGTCCAATGTCGAAGTGCAGATGCGCGGGAATGACAGGTCGGCAGGTTTATTGAATTCTGTGGCCAGATCCCTCCGCTTCGTCCGCCTGCGGCGGACTTCGGTCGGGATGACAGGGATTGAGATTGCCGCGGTGCCTTATAGAAATAACGGTGGGGCAAGCCCCACCCTACCCGGCTTTCCGAGCATAATAATATCCACAACTTTTTGTTGCCAATTTAGTCTGACGGAGATACAATGTCAATGTTCTTGTCGACAGGCTTTTGAGAGACAGAGGAGTGCAGCAGTGTTGCAAAAGAGTATTGTCATATTAGTCTTGCTGTCGGTTTTTTTTACCGGCGTTAATGCCTGTGCTGACAGCCGAGGAAATACGATATCGCTGGCCGGTACCTGGCGATTCGCCCTGGATCCCGATAGCAAGGGGATTGATGAAAAATGGTTCGCCAAACAACTCGACGATAAGGTTGTATTGCCCGGCACTACTGATGAGAACCAAAAGGGTATCAAGAAAGATGAACGGCGAGATGATCGGCTGTCACGAGTCTATTACTGGAAGGGCTGCGCGTGGTACCAGCGTCAGGTGGTCATCCCTGAATCGTGGAGGGGAAAGCATGTTCAGCTTCTGCTTGAGCGAACCAAGCATTCGGATGCCTGGATTGACGATGCACATTGTGGCACGCAGGACAGCTTGAGTACTCCCCATATCTACGATATAGGGAATCGCTTAACACCCGGAAAACATACACTAACGATTCTCGTGGACAATTCAAAGTTACCTCCTGTAGGCGCTGCTCATGCGTTCGACGAACGGACTCAAACGAACTGGAATGGCATCATAGGCCTCATACAACTGTCCGCAGCCGACCCGGTCAGGGTAGGGGCCATCCAGGTCTACCCCGACATAAAAGATTACAAGGCCAGGATTCGTTGTGTTGTCACCAATGACACCGGCCAACCGATACGGGCCGTTATCAAAGCTCGAGCCGAAACGTGGAATACAGCTAAAGCTCTGACGTTTGAATCCAGGACGGTGCCCGTTAAGGCAGCCGGGCCCGAGACGATTATCGAGTTTGACTACCCCCTTGGCAAAGGGGCCCCGCTGTGGGACGAGTTTCATCCCGCGATGATTCGCCTGACCATTTCATTGGAAGCACATCAACAAACGAAGCACTTTACGGACACTCGGATGGTGGACTTCGGCCTGCGGTCTTTCTCCACCAAGAGAAACCAATTCACCATTAATGGCCGGCCCACATTCCTCCGCGGCAAAAATGACGCCTGCATCTTTCCGCTCACCGGTTACCCCCCGATGGACAAAGCGGGCTGGCTCAAGGTTCTACGGATTGCCAAATCGTATGGAATCAACCACTATCGGTTTCATTCGTGGTGTCCTCCGGATGCCGCATTTCAGGCTGCCGATGAACTGGGAATCTATCTCCAGCCCGAACTGCCCAACAAAGCGACATCTTTCAACAAGCCCGAGCATGGTGGATATCTGCGACGTGAAGGAGAACTGATATTCAAGGCATACGGCAATCATCCTTCATTTGTCATGTTCACCCTGGGCAACGAGTTGGGACGAAACCAAGCCATGTTTGACATGATCGAATATTTCAAGCAAACTGATCCGCGTCATCTTTACGCACAGGGCTCCAATAACCTGCACTGGCGTCCCAAGCGCGCCGAGGGCGATGATTTTTGGGTGACCTGCAAGACCGGCAAGGAACACCCGGTTCGCGGCTCGTTCTTCCAAGCGGATTATGCGACTCCGCACATCGAACACCGACCTCCGTCGACTATGGTTGATTTCAGTGAGTCCATCGCGGGCGTTCCAGTTCCCGTGGTCGGCCACGAAACGGGGCAGTTCCAGGTATTCCCCGATTTCACGGAGATTCCCAAGTACACCGGAGTGCTGAAAGCACGTAACCTCGAAGTCTTCCGCCAGCGTCTGGCCGACAAGAACATGCTCGATCAGGCTAATAACTTTGTGCGAGCTTCCGGAGCGCTGTCGATCCTGTGCTATCGTGAGGACATCGAGACAGCCCTTCGCACGCCGGGCTTCGGAGGATTCCAACTGCTCGACCTGCAGGATTTTCCGGGGCAGGGAACGGCGCTTGTAGGCATTCTCAATGCGTTTATGGAATCCAAAGAGCTGATCACGCCGGAATCATGGCGTCGATTCTGTTGCGAAACCGTGCCCTTGCTGCGGATGAAGAAATACGTCTGGACCAACGATGAGATGTTTATAGGCCGTGTGCAAGTTGCCCACTACGGTCCGGCCGATCTGCCCGATACGCAGCTTACCTGGAAAGTCACAACTCCTTCCAAACACATAGTGGCGGCCGGGCAGTTCGAGTCTGTAACGATCAAACAGGGCAACGTCTTTGATGTTGACATGTTTTGCTTTTCTCTGGAGAAAGTCCAAACGCCTCAGAAACTGACGATTGAAATCAGAATCGAGGGCACTGAGTTTTCCAATCTCTACGAGTTCTGGGTGTATTCACCAGAAGTCGATACTGCCGCTCCGCCCGGAATCACAATTGTCAGACAATTCAACGAGAGCATGGAAGAATCGCTCAGGGCGGGAGCGAAAGTTCTGCTGGTTCCCGAATTGCAGAGCCTTGAGTATAGTATTAAGGGCGCCTTTCAGAGTGATTTCTGGTGTTTCCCTATGTTCCGTCGAGGCGCCGAAAGACGGGGCATTGAGGTTGCACCCGGTACGCTGGGGATTCTCTGCGATCCGCGGTGCGCGGCGCTGGCCCACTTCCCCACCGAATTTCACAGCAACTGGCAATGGTGGCACCTTGTGAAACACTCTCGTCCTCTCATTCTGGACGATGTGCCGGCTGCCTATCGCCCCATGGTTCAGGTAATCGATAATTTCGAACGCAATCACAAGCTGGCACTGCTGTTTGAGACCAGACTTGGAGCGGGAAAGTTGATAGTATGCACAATTGACCTGGTCAGATTGAACGATAGGCCTGAAGCACGCCAGTTTTTGTACAGTCTGCTGCAGTATATGGACTCAAACGCCTTTGCCCCGAAGACCGAACTGAACATCGCGCTTCTAAGAAAACTGCTTACCCCCGTTTTCAGACGTTAGTTCTCTGTGGCTATATTCGTTCGTGCCTTCGTGCCTTGGTGGCTAATTCTTATCCTGAAATTCGTGTCAATCCTGTCTAAAAATACTTCGTGTCTTTGTGTCTTCGTGGCTATATTTCTCTGCGTAATCTGTGATTATTTTTGAATTTTGCACTGTAATTTTGCATTTTACATTTTAATCTTTAATTTTCCCTCCGTGCCCTCTGTGGCCCAATTTTTTTGTGTCTTTTGTGTTCTATTCGGCCCTAAATACGTTGCTGATCTTGCTGCGATTGCCGCTGTCATCGAAACTGCGAACGGCGAAGAAAAGCACCTGACCCGGAACATCCGGAACGTTCATGACAACAAAATCTTCTTTGGCGCCCGGCTGTTTCGGTTTCGGTTCACCATCACAGTTGATCGCCCGCCACCAGTTGCGCTTGACGCCACTATCACGACGATAATCCCACTGCTCGTAGGGTAAAATCGGCATGTTGGCGACCTTGACCTGATACTTGACTACCTTCCCATCGATATTTAGAGGTGTGGTAAAACGAATTCTGGCCTTTCCATTTCCAGGTAGGCGGACCGACAAGTCCTTGATCGCTGTCGGTGGGTTCGTCTCGGCTCTTGGATGAGATGATTCATAGAACAGCCTTACAGTAGAAAGGACCGAATCGTCTTTGGGCGGAATATGGTTGGCAAAGTGATGTTTTCCAGTCAGTTTCGTAGTTTGATACCTGCGACGATTTCCAAATGACCAGAATTCTTTGGCCCTTTCGAGCAGATGAGTTTCGCCCGTCCAACTGTATGCTCGGGCGCAGCAGTCTGGAAAGAACCGCGTGTACCAGCCGGAATGTTTGGGCCCTTCGCCCAGTTTATTGCGCTGCTGCCCGTCGTACTTCCACTCGTCCCAGATTTCGCCTCTTCGCGGGATGTCCAGAGCCGTGTAGTACCATGTCTGCTTCGCCACAGGGCTTAGCATGTACTGGGCCGTGAAATTACCCGATGCGATGACATAGTCCATCAGGTCCTCGTCGTCGCTTTGCTCGGCAAGCAGACTGCAGGCGTTGTGGATGTAAGCGATCATCCAGGTGCCCCCGATGTCTCTCCATCTCCAACTGTTGCCGGTCCTGTCGTGGAACTTGCCGGCCTTGTCTACGGTAATACCCTCCTCGGCCATGAACCTCTTGATACCATCGGTTAAGTACCTTTGGGGGAATTTGTTGGCCACCACTGCATACACGCCGCGCTCATCGAGATATTTGTCCGGCAAATTTAAGAATGTAGTGCGACATAGATCAACCAACTCTGCAAGGACCAGGTTGTTCGGTTGAACCATCCAGGCACGTACAGCGACGTAAAAGCCCCGACCGAAACCACGAGTACTGCCAAGATCGCTCTTGCCGGGAACAAAATTGCGATAGTGTGTGAACTCATCCAACTTTGTCCGGCAATTGTCGATAGCCGCCAGCAGAGCCTCGCGATCGCCGGTCAAACAAAACCAATCTACCAGGCCCGCACCATAAAAGTGACAGTAGCAGCCTTTGGCCATTGCCGTTCGCCATAATGTCCTGTCGGGATCGGTGCCCTTGTTCCATCTGGCAAAGTCACGATTGGCCTTTCCTCGCACAGGACGATTGCCGGGCGGACCACCCTGCGGCCACCATATCCCTCCGTCTTTCCACCGCCACCCTTCTGTCCGCCAGGCCTGTAAATCCGTGTGGTAGCGAACCCAGGCCTCAGCCTCATCTAAGAAACCTCGTTTGCCAGTGCGGAGGAACTGTAACAGCAGCGCCTCGGCCGAATCTGCTTCGCTCTCGTAATGATTGTCTTCGTAACCTACGAAACGCCACGGGTTGGCAGCCCGGCTGGGTTCCGAACCGGCCGGCCAACCCCATTTAGCATGGCAGGTCTTTTCATCGGTCAGCGTACCGAACCTTCCAACCCCAAGCACTTCACACTCACTGTACCACCGGCCCGGGGCAAAAGCCCAGACCCTGGCCGCAGCAGCATACGCCTTCTTCGCCAACACGGAGTCATCGCCCAGCGAGTCGAAGTCGATTCGGTATTCGCTGCTATGGTGTGAGCAATCAAAGAGCCAGCGGTGGTCGTCCTGGCAGGCCCACGGTCGGCCCATGACGTTGTTTTCATTTCTCTTGCCTGCGAACAGCCGCCCAGCGGCATCAAGAATGATCGTACCATCAGGTGAGACACCCAGCAATCTCGGCGGGTCGCTACGAAACAGCCTGTCGACCACCCAAACAGATCCGGATGAAATCCAGCCGCCGGCCTTTCGCCCGTCCCATAGCAGTTGGCCCCCTTCCGTAAGTCTGGCTGAAAGAAGAGCTTTGTTTCTTTCCTCTTCGAGACCCTGGTGTAGTAAGACCTCGCCGCTGCCGTAGACTTTCACAGGTTCCCCGGCACCTATCATTACCATCTCTGCGGCCTTGGCGGGTCTTAACTCTATTCGCGAACTCTTTATGTTTGCGAAGTACCTCTGGTCTTCACGGCTGTTAATCAGACTGTGCTTGACCAGGATGTCACTGCGCCCCGCCCAGGCTGTAATATACGTGCAGTAGCCTAACCTTGCACCCTGGTCGCCTCTGAACTTGCCCCGGACTTCTATCGTTACCCGCATCGGGCCGGCATAATGAACATTTACCAGATTGGGAACGGCAGCATAGCAAAGTTTGTCGGCAATTCCATCGACGTAGCTGATTTGCCCTGTGTTTACAATAGCCTTGCCGCCTGCGGTAACGTTCTCCATGAGGCCAAAGGGCTTTTTCTTCGCGACTTTGAAAGTTATCCGACCGGTATCAACTTTCACCATTTCTCCGGTTTCGATGACTTTCAGAGGATTGTTCGGGTCTCTCGGCAAACCTGCCTTCAACATCAGCTTCCTGGTCTCATTTGCCTTTAGGTCAAGTTGGAAATCAAGCAGCACCCAGCGGACAAACCCTTTTGGGCCGACCACCAATTCTGTGACCTGTACCGGGATCGACCTGTTGTCGTCATACAGAGCCAAACTCACCATGCCGGGTCTGAACTTGCTTGCTGGAAGAGAAATCCCCCCGCTTATGGGCTCCCCGTGGCGCGCAATCCCCGCAGGCTCCTGCACTATTAGTGGAATTTCAAGCCCCTGCGATACTGAAGCCCAACTCAAGACTACTACGAAACAGCAGTGATTGAAAAGCATTCTACTGTGCTCCCGACTTATCCAATTGTACTACTCTGCGAAGCAGCTCGCTGCGAAGTACGAGTGCTACTCGCCAAGCATCAGGATGATTCTCGCAAGCTCGACCACAAACACCTTTTGAGGCTTCGTGCCCAAGTCCTTGCCGAAAGTCGCTTTTGGCAGCGTGTATGTGAAATCAAAACCGTATTATAATATCCCACGTCCGAACTGCAATCTTAAAAAAGTGAGCCCCCACCTCGGCACATCAAGAAGCTCTGCTGAGGCACGGCTGTTTTGGTGCGTAGAGATACGGTAATTCTTTGAACCATTCGCTCTGAGTTCTATCCATATGTTGTGTCTGCATGGCGAGATATTAACATAGATTCTTGAAATTGGGTTTGATTGGGTTTGTATCTCGTATCTCGTATTGCGTATTGCGTATCGCGCTGGGGGATTGGGTTTGAATTGGGTTTGTTTTTTTGGACTGCGAAATCATCTTTTTTTCTGTAATCCTTTGTTATAAATGAGTTTACATTCATTTGGGCATCCAGAAAATTGGGTTTGTTTTGCATAAAAAGAGCTGATTTGTAAAGAATCCTCTACAGTTGTAGAGGACAGAAGACAGAGGACAGAGGACAGAGGACAGAAGACAGAGGACAGAGGACGGAGGACAGTTGACAGTATCGCGTATAGTGTGAAGCGTGAAGAGATAATTTCATATTTCAAA